>Ga0157378_10000368_pt1 | contig 44566 bp, 30 predicted proteins | sample M65metaG_FD_115309 | JGI IMG/M metagenome (GOLD analysis project Ga0157378, IMG submission 115309) | Miscanthus rhizosphere microbial communities from Kellogg Biological Station, Michigan, USA - M6-5 metaG | ecosystem: Host-associated > Plants > Roots > Rhizosphere > Soil | place: USA: Michigan... | reverse complement strand
TCCTCGCGTCTTGGGGAGAAGTATCTCTGTACTTCACCATCTCGGTTGTTCTTCGCGGCGGGAACGATCGGCCCAGGCATTTCCATTGCTCTGCCATTTGAGCTACAGCGAATTTCATCGCCGACGGGATTCGAACCCGCAACCGCTGGTGCGATGTAACCCGTGCCTTCACCACGCCGCAAACTCTTCGATCCTATTTCCTTGCCTCCTTGCCTCCCGCTTCGCCTTTGCCCACACCCGTAGTACTAACCGGTAACAACCAATGGTTCCGGCACAAACTGAAACTCTTCAAAATTTCCGGGAGGAACAGGTGTCCACGGTTATCGGGAGTCGAACCCGGGCCTTTCGGCCCGACCATGAAATACCCGTGAACTTCACCATCCCGGGAGACACTGCTTCCCGCGACGTAAACTGCTTATTAAGAACGATTTAGGCTTGTTTTACAGTCGCGCAAATCCATAGACTGCGAGACCGTTTCGCCTGGGCGTCGTTCCGTCTTGGCTTTTATCTTCGTGTCTCATCGTCTACGTTTCACGCTCAGTGAGGACCCGCCGTCAGGCAGGCGTACATCTGAGGTAACCGCAAAGTAACGGCTTTTCGATTTTCTGTCAAGAACTTTTTTGTGTCCACGCAAATTTCCCCAGATCTTCCACGTTAATTCCTGGTCGCAAAGGACTTAGCGCGCCGGCGATTTTTTGCGTGGCCCTCAGAAAAACTTCCACTTCGCCACCACCGCCACCAAGGCTGGCAACAGGAATATCACCAAGAAGATCGGCAACTCTTCATCGAACGAATATCCGGCCTTCGCCACGCCCATCCACATGTTGAAGGCCGCCGCGCAAAACCACAGCGCCACAAAAATCGCCGTTGCGGCTGTCATCGCCGCACTGCTCGCGCTCGCGCCAATTTTTGCAATGCCGATACAAATTCCCCACAAAGCAAATCCTCCGGCAATGATCATCGCTGTCCGCATCGTTTCCGCCTTTCGAGTGTCATAAGCTGCGCCGCATTGACGCGTCAATCAATTCTCCCGCCATGGACGGCTCGATCTGCGATAGCATTCACCGCCAAGGAGGCGCCTCGTGTCGATTTCCCGACGTCAAGCGATCGCCGCTCTCGCCGGCACCCTGCCCGCCCTCAAAGCTGCTGCCGCCCACTCTCCGTCCCAGCAATTTACCAGCACCCGCGAATCCCTCTCCAAATATCGCGTCCCCGAATGGTTCCGCGACGCTAAATTCGGCATCTGGGCGCACTGGGGCCCGCAATCCTCGGTCGAAGCCGGCGACTGGTACGCACGCAACATGTACATCCAGGGCCAACCCCAATACGACTATCACGTGAAGACCTATGGCCATCCCTCCAGGTTCGGCTACAAAGACTTGATCCCGCTCTGGAACGGTGAAAAGTTCGACGCCGACCATCTCGTCGGCCTCTACAAAAAGGCCGGCGCCAAATATTTCATGAGCATGGCCGTCCACCACGACAACTTCGACATGTGGAACTCGAAGCACAATCGCTGGAATGCCGCAAGCATGGGCATTAAGAAGGACGTCGTCGGCGCCTTCCGCCAGGCGGCCGCAAAGCACGGACTGAAATTCGGCGTCAGCGATCATCTCTGGATTAGCTACAAATGGTTCGCGGTAAGTCACCTGGCCGATAAGCATGGCCCACAAGCCGGCGTGCCCTACGACGGCTCCGACCCGAAATTCTCCGACCTCTATCACAAGATCGATGACACCAGCCTGTTCACTACCAAGCTCGACTGGGATGAAACGAAGATCCCCGAGTCCTGGAAACAGCACTGGGCCGTGCGTATGAAAGATCTGGTCGACTCCTACAATCCCGAACTTCTTTATTCCGACGGGCAACTTCCCTTCGGCAATTACGGCCTCGAGACCCTGGCGAATCTCCTGAACGTGAGCGCAAAGCACAACGGTGGGAAAGTCGAAGCGGTCTACACCAGCAAGCACAAGGAGGATTCTGACGCGGGTCTTGGCGTCCTCGATCGCGAGCGCGGCGTCCTCGACGACATCTGGCCGCACCCCTGGCAAACCGACACCTGCATCGGCGACTGGCACTACAAGCGCGACATCACCTACAAAACTCCGAAGACGGTCGTCGATCTCCTCGTCGACATCGTCAGCAAGAACGGGAACCTTATGTTGAACTTCCCCCTGCCCAACAGCGGCATGCTCGACGATTCCGAACTCAAGGTTCTAGAAGGAATCACCAACTGGATGCAGGTTAACGCCGAAGGCATCCACGGTACTCGGCCCTGGAAAATCTCGGGCCAGCGTCCTCTTCCTAAAGCCACGCGTCCCGAAGACACCGCCTTCAACGAAAAAGACCGCAAAGACCTCACCGCCGAGGACTTCCGCTTCACCACAAAGGGCCAAGCCCTCTACGCCTTCATGATGGGCTGGCCCGGCAAGCAAGCCGTGATCCCCGCGCTAAGCAGCAGTAGCTCCCACGCCCCGGGCAAAATCGAGCGCATCACCTTGCTCGGCCAACCTGCACCTCTAAAGTTTACTCGCGACGCGTCAGCCCTGAAAATCGACCTGCCAGATAATCCGCCTAGCGACTATGCAGTCGCGTTCCATATCTCCGGCTCAGGCCTGGTCTGACAAAGCCTTACTTGCTTTTTTCTTCGCCGGACGTTTCACCTGATCTTGACACCGGGAGTCGGACCTTCAGCCGAGACCCTGAGCCTCGAAGGGGGCCGACGTAAGAGGCAAGGCGAAAGACGCTTTTAGCCACTGAGGAAGCATAGTGGATTTTCACGCAGGCTTGCCGGTAACCCAACGAACATCATTACAAACAAACGAGTTACAGTAATCACTTGATAAACGCTCGGATCCATGTTATAGTTCGGTTACTAGCGGCCTAGGTCCTTCGGGCTATGTTCGCCATCGCCGCTAAAGCCGCGGCCCAATCTCTGGTTTCCACAGCGCACTGATCTCACCCAGTAAGCCCAACACCATCAACAGTTTCCGCTTCTTTTATGATTTCGCTCAAACCCAAACTGCGCGTAAGCCTCGTCCATTGAGCAGCTTGCAGCCTCTTGCAAAATTGACGGGGGTGTACTTACCTGCCCGCCCCATCCCTTATCTCGCCGCTTCGGCCTCCACCCACTGCTTCACCCGCGGCTCCAGCACCGTCAGCGGCACCGCGCCCTGCTCCAGGATCTCCTCGTGAAACTTCCGCACTCCAAACTTCGGACCCAGCCGCTTCTCGGCTTCCGTGCGCAGCTCCCGAATCTTGAGCTGCCCCAACTTGTAGGCCAGCGCCTGTCCGGGCCAGACAATATACCGGTCCACTTCGACGGTGATGTCCTGATCGGTCTTCCCAGTATTGTCTTTAAAGAATTGAATGGCCTGATCGCGGGTCCAACCCATCGAGTGCATCCCGGTATCGACTACCAGCCGCACCGCGCGCCACATCTCGTAAGTCAGTTGCCCGAACTTCGAGTAAGGATCCTTGTAAAGTCCGAGCTCTTCGCCAAGGCTCTCGCCATACAAGGCCCAACCCTCTACGAACGCCGAATAGCCGACGTGCTTCCGAAACTCCGGCACGTTCTCCTGTTCCTGCGCGAGCGCGATCTGCAAATGATGCCCCGGCACCGCTTCGTGCAGCGACAATGCTTCCATCTCCCACTTCGGCCGCGCGTGCAGGTTGTAGGTGTTTACGAAGTAGCAGCCCGGGCGGCCAACCTCCGGCGCTCCCGGCTGGTAGTACGCCGTCGTCTGCGACGGCGCCTTGAAATCCGGTATGGGGCACACGCCGTACGTGAGTCGCGGCAGTTTCCCAAACTCGTGCGCCAGCTCCGGATCGATTCTCTTTGCGATGATCCGGTAGCCGTTCACCAGATCGTCCGGCTTGTCGTAGTAGAACCGCGAGTCGGTCCGCAAGAATTCCGTGAAGTCGTGAAAAGTGCCCTTGAAGCCCGTCGACGCGATAACCTTGTCCATCTCAGCGCGGATGCGTTTCACTTCCGACAATCCGATTTCGTGAATCTGTTTCGGCGTCAGCTCCGTCGTCGTCTGCCACCCGACGTGAAAGGAATACGCCGCCGCTCCATTCGGCAGAAGCGTCGCCGCGATGTTGTCACGGCACGCCGGCAGGTACGTCGGTGCAAAGTAGTCGTGCAGTTTCTGAAAGGCTGGTGCGACGTTTTCGGTGTAGGCCTTCTTTGCCTCGTCAGTCAGGCGTCTGCGGTCCGCTTCGGGAATCGCGGCAGGAAATTCCCTGAACGGTTGCAGCAGCGCGCTGGCCATCGGATCCGCGGGAATCAGATCGGCAATTTGTTTCGGCACATCGCGCAGTGCAATTTTCGGCGGCGTGTAGCCCTTCGCGAGGCCCGCCTTCAGCAGTCCGACCTGTTGATCCACTGCTATAGGCAATGCCTTTAAGCGCCGCAGCACGATTTCGTATTCCGCCACCGTTTGATGCGGAGTGTTCGCCAGCGTCGATGCGGACTCCTGTTGCAGGCCTTCCATTTGGTTGATCGGCATCCACAGGTTATGCGGCACCACGAATCGAAATGGCAGCGGATCATCGCCATACTGCAATCCCTGCTGCGAGGTTTCGAGCAGCTGTTTGTACAAATCGTAGTTGAGTTGCTCGCCTGGCGGCAGCGCATCGCGCGAAATGCCTTTCAGCGTCGCCAGGCTGTCCGCCAGATGTTTCTTCCGCTTTTCAATTCCCGACGGCGAATCGTCCATCCAGCGACTGTTCTGCCCCGGATAGCCGACCAGGGTGGCGATCTCCGGATACAACTCCATCCAGCCCTTCCAGTCAGCCTCCAGGTACGCGCGGAATTTGCGCGCCGCGTCTGCCTTTTCCGGAACAGGCTGCGGCCCTGGATTGGACTGCCCGAGCACGATCAGCGGCAGCAATAGAGCACTTCCGAACCCCGCGACAAACATCGTCAGCACGCGCATTACTCCGTCCTCCCGGCCGCTGCCGCCATCTCTCTTTCCCGTTCGCGCGCCAGCATCACGATCAGCCGGGCGGTTTCCTCGACGTCCATCGCCGTGTTGTCCACGATTACCGCATCGGCGGCGCGGACCAGCGGAGAAACCTTGCGCTCGCGATCGCGCTTGTCGCGCTCGCGCACTTCTCCCAGCACGTCGAACACCGTCACGTTATCGCCTTTCTCCTGGTGCTCTTTCCAGCGGCGTTCCGCGCGCATTTCCGGCGACGCTTCCAGAAAGATCTTCAGCTCCGCATGGGGAAATACAACCGTGCCGATATCGCGGCCCTCCATCACCACTCCCCCGCCGGCGCCGGCGCTTTGCTGTTCAGCGACTAGCACACGCCTCACGCCGGCGATGGTCGCCAGTCGCGACGCCGCTTGTGCCACCTCCGAAGTGCGAATGGCATCCGTCACTTCGGCGCGGTCGAGAAATACGCGATTCTTCGATCCGGCCTTCTCCTGCTCGGCCGTCGGCGGCTTCAACTCGATGTGCGTCTCCGCCGCCAGCTTTTCCAATGCAGCCTCGTCATCCAGCGCGATCTTGCGTTGCAGCGCCTTCAAAGCGAGCGCCCGGTACATCGCTCCACTGTCGAGGTATGTGTATCCGAGCACGCTTGCGATTCGACGAGCGACGCTGCTCTTCCCCGAACCCGCCGGTCCATCAATGGCAATCGTAAGTTTTGGCATGAAGTGCCGGTCTGCGCTCTTTCCGTTTCCGACCACAAGCGGTGCACACGGCAACGTTCGCGTGCGTTTTGCCGCAGCAACTCTAAACTGTGAACTGACGACTGTAAACTTGTTAGAACCCCATGATGTTGTAGCCGCAGTCAACGTAGATGGTTTCTCCGGTGATTCCCGAGCCGCCATCGCACAGCAGGAATGCCGCGGTCGAGCCAACTTCCGCCGCATCCACATTGCGTTTCAGCGGAGCGCGCTCGGCATGCGCCTTCAGCATTTCACCGAGGCCGGAAATTCCACGCGCGGCAAGTGTCTTGATCGGCCCGGCCGAAATCGCATTCACGCGAATCTTCTTCGAGCCCAAGTCATTCGCCAGATAGCGCACGGTGGCTTCCAGCGCGGCTTTGGCCACGCCCATGACATTGTATTTCGGCACCACTTTTTCCGCGCCATAGTAGCTCATGGTGACGATGCTGCCACCCTCGGTCATCAGCGGCGCCGCTGCACGTGCTACCGCCACCAGGGAATACGCGCTGATATCGTGCGCGACTCGAAATCCCTCTCTCGATGTATTGAGAAAGTCGCCCTTCAGATCATCGGCCAGCGCGAAAGCCACGCTGTGAACCAGACCTTGCAGCGTTCCGTATTTCGCTTTCAGCTCGTCAAACGTTTTCGCGATTTGTTCATCCGAAGCGACGTCACACATGAAGCCCTCGGAGCCTGGCAGTTCGGCGAGCAGATCCTTAGCTTCCTGCTCGAGGCGTTCGTTCTGATAGGTGATGGCCAGGCGCCAGCCCGCTTCGTGGAGCTTTTGCGCAATCGCCCAGGCGATGCTGCGTTTGTTCGCCAGGCCGAAAATCACCGCCGTCTTCTGCGTTTCGCTCATCCACTCGTCTCCGTAATGGTTGCTATGGAAATATGGTGTCTAAATTCTCTGGAACGCGCGCTCGATTTCTTTCACCGAATAACGCAGCACGACCGGCCTGCCGTGCGGGCAGGCCATGGGGCAATCCGTTTTCGCCAGGGCCGCCAGCAGCCATTCCATTTTTGTCTGGTCGAGCGGCATGTTGACTTTAATGGCCGCGTGGCACGCGGTGGAAGCGGCGATTTTCGCTTGCAGCGTTTCGATCGAGATGGCGGCGTTTTCGCGCTCGATGCCGTCCAGAATTTCAGTCAGCAGTTTCTCGGCGTCGCTGGTGGCTACGCCAGCAGGAACCGATTGGATCGCCACGCTGCGCGGGCCCATCGGCTCGACTTCGAAGCCGTTGGCAGTTAGTTCCTCGGCGATTTTCTCGTAGATGACCAGTTGGTGCGGGGACAGCTCGAGAATCAGGGGCATAAGCATACGCTGACTTTCTACTTCGCCAGCGCGGCGCGCTTCGAGATGCTGCTCGAACAGGACGCGCTCGTGCGCGACATGTTGATCGATGATCCACAGGCCTTCGCCATTCACGGCGATGATGAAACTCGAACTTACCTGGCCCAGCGGCTTGAGATCGGCGATTTCGTCGGGATGCGGAAGTGTCGCCGGAGCATCGCCGCGCGCCGCCGCGAAATTCGCCGCCCAGTTCGCTTCGGGAATGGAAACGGGATGGACCGCGCCAATCGACAAACCGGGTTCAAATGAAAAGCGCTGGGGCACCGGCTGTAGCGGCGCGGAAGTCAGATCGAAGCCGCCGTTGGACTCGACTCCGGAGCCGACGCCGACCTCTTCGAGGCCGGGAATTATTGCGCGCGGTACGAGTGAGGATCCATCGGCGGGCACGCTCCCCGGCGAAGCGCTGACGGCTTCGGCAAAGGCAGGGAGTGTGCCGAACGAAGATCCGGGCGCAGCGCTCGAGCCCTGTGCCGAATTCCCGACGCCGGTCGCAGCGCCTGCGGCCGCCGCAAAGCTGGCGATGGGCCGCGTGCTCATCAGCGCCTGGCGTATGGCGTCGCGCGTGAAGTCGTGTACGAATTGCGAGCGGCGGAAACGGACTTCGATTTTGGCGGGATGCACGTTGACGTCGACTTCGTCGTACGGCATTTCGACAAACAGCAGCGTGGCGGGAAAGACGCCCTGCGGCACGATGTTGCGATAGGCCTCGTGAACGGCGTGGAGGATCAGCCGATCGCGGACCAGCCGGCGATTTATGAAAATATAGATGCCGTTGCGATTCGGGCGCTGGACCACAGGTCGAGAGGTGAAGCCATAAACGCTGATCCGCGCCTTTTCCCCTTCGGGTTCGAGTTCGGGCTCGGTGATGGCGGCGCGCAAGGCCGCGGAGACCGTTGGGATCTCGACGAGTTCGTCGAGCGATTGCTTACCAAAGAGCTGATAGACGCGGTCGGCGAGACGATCGGTGGGCGCGCAGTCGATGATGGTCTGCGTGGGCGTGGTCAGGACGAACTGCTTGCCGGGATTGGCCAGCGCGTAGTGTGTGACCAGCGAGGCGATGTGGCCGAGCTCGGTGGTATCGGATTTGAGAAATTTGCGGCGCGCGGGAACGGAGTAGAAGAGGTCAGCGACGCTGACGGTCGTGCCCGCGGGAAGGCCCGCGGGTTTTACCCCGACCAGTTTGCCGCCGGCGAACTCGATGCGCGTGCCTTCCGCGTCTGCAGCGTCGCGGGTTTCCAGCAGCAAGCGAGAGACTGCCGCGATCGTGGGCATGGCTTCGCCGCGGAAACCAAGGGTCGCGATGGACAGCAAATCATCAGCGGAGCGCAGCTTGCTGGTGGCGTGACGCTCGAAGGCGAGCAGCGCGTCGTCATGGGCCATGCCGTGGCCGTCGTCGATGACGCGGATCATGCGCTTGCCGCCAGCTTCGACTTCGACGCGAATAGTGTTGGCTCCGGCGTCGAGCGCGTTTTCGAGGAGTTCTTTGACGACGGAGGCGGGACGCTCCACGACCTCGCCCGCAGCGATGCGGTTGGCGACGGTCTCAGGAAGGATGCGAATTCGGCTCATGATTTTGCTGCGTTGCCATGTCGGAGCTGGAAGCCCCGACCTCCTAAAGAAAAACCCGCCCTCCGGAACACCAGACATTGTGCCCTGATTCAAATGCAGATGCGAGATAGCACCAAGTCATTTCGGGGTTGGACCAGGTTTTATGGAAATGCCGAGCAGGTTGAGTTGGTCCTCGTCGACGTTCGACGGGGACTCGGCCATCAGGTCTTGGGCGGCGGTGGTTTTGGCGAAAGCGATGACTTCGCGGATGGATTTTTCGCCGGCGAGGAGCATGACGACGCGATCGATGCCCAGGGCTATGCCGCCGTGTGGCGGCGTGCCGTATGTCAGCGCGTCGAGGAAGAAGCCGAAGCGGCGGCGGAGTTGCTCTTCGCTCAGGCCTAGGGCTTTGAAGAGGCGCTCCTGGATGTCCTGGCGATGGATTCTGATGCTGCCGGAGCCGAGCTCGTAGCCGTTGAGGACGAGGTCGTAGCCTTTGCTGCGGACTTCCCAAGGCGCGGATTCGAGCTTTTCGAGGTCTTCGTCGACGATCCCGGTGAATGGATGCTGGGCGCTGACCCAGGTCTTGTCGGACTCGCTCCATTCGAACAGCGGGAAGCCGGTTAGCCAGAGGAATTGCCATTGCGATTTGTCGATTACGCCTAAAGCTTCGCCGAGTTGCAAACGTAGCTGTCCCGCGACGAGTGCAGCCGCTTCGGTGCCTTTGATTTGGGTTCGTGCCGAGACGGCAACAACCAGGTCGCCAGTTTTCGCCTCGCACGCTTTCGCGAGCTTATTTACATTTTCCCTGCCAATCAGCTTTTCTACCGTTGACGTTGTGCCTTCGGCGGCGACTTTGACGAAATAGGCGCCGCGAGCGCCGGCGGACTTCGCTTTCTCCGTCAGCTCGTCGAGCTGCTTGCGCGAATAGCTTGCGGCTCCGGGAGCGGCGAAAGCAAAGACGTTGCCTTCGATCTGCAACTTCTCTTTCGCCTCTTGCGGGAACGCATCGGTCACTTCGTGCAACTCCATGCCGAAACGCATGTCGGGCTTGTCGCTGCCGTACTTGCGGATAACGTCCTTGTAGAGCATGTGCGGGAACGGCGCTTCGGCTTTGATGCCGGCAACCGCGCAGGCGCGCACCATGACCTGCTCGATGACGTGGAAGATGTCTTCCTGACGGGGGAAGGACATTTCGAGGTCGAGCTGCGTGAATTCGGGCTGGCGATCGGCGCGCAGATCTTCGTCGCGAAAGCATTTGACGATCTGGAAATAGCGGTCGAGGCCGGCGATCATCAGAATCTGCTTGAAGATCTGAGGCGACTGCGGGAGCGCGTAGAACTGGCCGTGATGCACGCGGCTGGGAACGAGATAGTCGCGCGCGCCTTCCGGCGTGGAGCGCGTGAGCATGGGCGTTTCGACTTCGATGAAGCCCATCTCGTCCATCACTTTGCGGATTTCGAGAATGATGCGATGGCGCAGCGTGAGATTGCGCAGCTCCCGCGGGCGCCGCAGGTCGAGGTAGCGATAGCGCAGGCGCGTTTCTTCGGCGGCGTTGGTTTCGTCTTCGATCGCGAACGGCGGCGTCTTGGCGGTGTTCAGGATGTGGAGCTTGGTGGCAACGAGCTCGACTTCGCCGCTGGGAAGGTCGGGATTCGCCTTCTGGCGCTTGATGACTTTGCCTTCGACAGCGACGACAAATTCGCCGCGGGCCTGTTCGGCCTTGGCGTGCGCGGTGGGCTGGGTCTCCTTGTTGAAAACAACCTGGACGATGCCGGTGCGATCGCGCACGTCGAGGAAGAGGAGATTGCCGAGGTCGCGGCGCTTGGCGACCCAGCCCATGACGAGGGCGTCGCGGTCGGCATGGGAGGCCCGAAGGGCGCCGCAGTAGTGGGTGCGTTTGAGATTGCCGAGAAAATCGAGCACGTCGTTAGACCTTTTTAGTGCATTTTATGGAGCAATTTGAATAAACAATGATTTTACGCACTTATTGCAGGATTCCAAAGCTGCCAATGAACTGGAAAAAATCGCTCGTTGTTACCGTGATGAACGTTGATTTTCGCGCAGATATTGGATCACGGCGGGTTCGGCAAGTTTGGTTTGGGTGCCGTCGGAAAGATTTTTGAGGGTCCATAGGCCTTCGGCGACTTCGTTGTCGCCGAGGATCAGCGCGTATCTTGCGCCGATTTTGTTCGCCTGGCCCAGGGCCTTGCCGAATTTGAGTTCGGAGGGCGGCAGCTCCACACTGAGTCCGGAGTTACGCAGGTTTTTGGCGGCGCGAACGGCGGTGGCGTAGGCGCGCTGTCCCATCCAGGCGATATAGACGTCACGCCCCTGCGGTTGCGAAGCTTGTCCGCCTTCCTGGAGGGAGAGGATCAGGCGGTCTTCGCCGATGGCGAAGCCGATGCCTTTGGTGGGCGGGCCGCCGAGGAGTTCGACCAGGCCGTCGTAGCGGCCGCCGCCGCAGACGGCGTTTTGCGAGCCGAGTCCTTGGGCGGTGATTTCGAATGTGGTGCGCATGTAGTAGTCGAGGCCGCGAACAAGGCGCCAATTTTCCTTGTATATGACCCCGCGTAGCTCGAGTTCGTTTTTGACGGCGGCGTAGTTGGCGCGGCAGTCGTCGCAGAGATGATCCGCGATGCGCGGGAGCGTTTCGATGATGGCTTGTTCGGATTCGAGCTTGGAATCGAGGACGCGGAGCGGGTTGGTGTCGACGCGGCGCTGGGAGTCGGGGCCGAGCTTGTCTTTTGCGTTTTGCAGAGCGACGCGGAGAGTTTCGACGTAGGCGCGGCGGCAATTGTCGGCGCTGTGCCCGATGGAATTGATGTACAGCGTTGTGCCGGCGAGATTGATCTTGTCGAAGAAGGTCATCAGCATCTGGATGACTTCAGCGTCGATTGCAGGGGCGTCGGAGCCGCCGAGGACCTCGGCGCCGATCTGGTAGAACTGGCGATAGCGGCCTTTTTGCGGGCGCTCGCGGCGAAACATCGGGCCCGTGTAATAGAGCCTCACCGGCTGCGGAAGCTGCTGCATTCCGTTCTCTATGTACGCACGGCAAACGGAAGCGGTCGCTTCTGGGCGCAGACTAATGGATGTTTCATCGCGGTCATCGAACGAATACATCTCTTTCGATACAACATCGGTATCGGCGCCGACTGCTCGGGCAAAGAGCTCGGTCGGCTCGAAGATGGGCAGCCGTATTTCGCCGAAGCCAAAAGTAGTGAACACTTCGTTCGCGGTTTGCTCGACGCGATTCCAGAGGACCGTCTCCGGAGGCAGCAGATCGCGCGTACCTTTGATCGCCTGGAACTTGCGCGGCTTCTCGGGACCCCTTTTCGGACCTTCGCTCACCCCGCGGGCTCCTCGCGGTAGATGTTTTTGTAGCTGACGTAGCGTTTGGCGTATTCGTCGATGGAGTTTTGATCGATGGGCGTGAGCAGGCGCTTGATTTTGCCGGGGTGGCCGACTACGAGGCTGCCGGGCGGAATATTGGTGCGCTCCAGGAGCAGGGTGCCTGCGGCGATGATGCTGCCTTCGCCGATGTTTACGCCGTTGAGGATAATCGAGCCCATGCCAATGAGGCAGCGGTTGGCGATGTTGCAGCCGTGCAGGGTGACGCTGTGGCCGATGGTGACGTCGTCGCCGAGGATCAGCGGATATTCGTCGCGCATGACGTGGAGGACCGCGCCATCCTGGATATTGGTGCGCGCACCGATGCGAATGTAGTTGACGTCGCCCCGGATCACCGAGCAGGGCCAGACACTGGAGTCTTCGCCGATGACCACGTCGCCAATGAGGACGGCGGCGGGGTCGATGTAGGCGGTGGCGGCGATTTCGGGGCGCTTGCCGCGATAGGGTCGGATCATGCTGATGGCGCGTTTTCTGGGAGCATTTTGAGTTACTCGTCAAGATAGCATCGGGTGCGGGAACTGACAAGAAAGTGGAAGGTCCGACCCAGGAAAAAGCTCAACGCAGAGTTCACAGAGATCAGAACACAGAGGACGCAAAGATAAGACAGAAAGCAAGGCAGAGACGCAGAAGTTGCCAGGGATCAGCGGGGCTCCTTGCGTGCGATCAGTCGATGGTGACGCTCGGGCCGGAGACGGACGAGCCTAATTCAAAGAGGCGGGCGGTGACGGCGTGGGCAACGGCGTAGAGGCTTTTTGCCGGCGCGGCGTCTTTGCCTTGGGCGGCGACCGGGGTGCCGGTGTCGCCGCCGATGCGGATGCGCGGGTCGATTTCGATTTCGCCAAGGACCGGGACACCGTACTCGCGGGCGGTTTTTGCGCCTTCGCCGTGGCCGAAGATGTCGATGGGTTTGTCGCAATGCGGGCAGAGGAAGGTGCTCATATTTTCGACTACGCCGAGGACCTCCACGTTGACCTGGCGGAACATTTCGATGGCCTTGCGGACGTCGGCGAGGGCGACCGTGGAAGGCGTGGTGACAACCACCGCACCGGTGACGGCGACCGTCTGGATCAGGGTGAGCTGCACGTCGCCGGTGCCAGGCGGGAGATCGATGATCAGGTAGTCGAGCTCGCCCCAGATGACGCTGCGGAGAAATTGCGTGATCACACTGTGGAGCATCGGGCCGCGCCAGATCATGGGCTTGTCGCCGGGATTGAGCAGGCCCATGGAGATCATTTTTACGCCTTGCGTTTCGACCGGGTAGATGCGGCGGTCCTGGGTGGCGACCGGCTCGGTGGTGGTGCCGAGCATGATGGGGACGTTGGGGCCGTAGACGTCGGCGTCGAGCAGGCCGACCTTGTTGCCGAGCTTTGCGAGGGCCAGCGCGAGATTCACCGCGACCGTGGTTTTGCCGACGCCGCCCTTGCCGCTGGCTACGGCGACGAGATTCTTCACGCCGGGGATCGGCTGGCGTTCGGGCATTTGTTGCGGGGCGGGTCCTGGCGGCATTTTTTGGCTCCTGAATGAGTAGCTCAGGCCTTCTAGCCTGAGGATTTTCTGTTGTGGGGCTGCTTGCTTTCGATCTTGATAATCCGCCGAACAGTGAGCTTGCTTGTAGCTTACGAAAGGCCTCATCCCGGAGGGGATGAGCTACACGATTGCCGACGATTCGGTGCGGCTCCAACGTTCAGATGGCGCGTTCATGCGTTGACGCCGTGGCACTTTTTGTATTTTTTGCCGGAGCCGCAGGGACATGGGTCGTTGCGTCCGACTTTAGCGCCCGCGCGCACCGGTTTGGGCGGCTCGGCTTGCGCGGCACCGGTCTGATACTGCAAATCCTGTTGCTGGCGCTGCTGTTTGCGTTCGAGCTGCCGCGCGACATCGGGTAGGCGTTGTTGGGAGACAGGCTCGCTGGCGCGCGCCGCGCTGGCAGCGACTGCGGCGGCCGCTCCGCCAAGACGCGAAGGACCGGACAGGCCTGACCGCAAAGGCGCCGGACCGCCCTGCGCGTCTGGGTGCGTTTGCATTTCGTCGGGCGGGCGCTCGGCTTGCTGAATCTGGATGTGGAAGAGATAGCGGATCGTTTCGTTGTCGATGCGCGCCATCATGTCTTCGAAAAGGCCAAAGGCTTCTTTCTTGAACTCGACGATCGGATCCTTCTGGGCGTAGCCGCGCAGGCCGATGCCTTCCTTGAGGTGATCGAGCGAGAGCAGATGGTCCTTCCACTGCGAGTCCACCACGTCAAGGATGATGCGGCGCTCGAGCCAGCGCATCAGCTCCGGGCTGAACTGCTTTTCTTTTTCCTCGTAGCGCTTGGTGACGGCCTCGACCGTGGCGTCGCTGAGCAAATCGTGACCAAGCGTGCCGGGATTCGCGCCGGCTGCTTTGGCGTCGATGCCGAACTGGCTGTTCACTTCGGCCAGGAACTGCGCAGTATTCCACTGATCGGGATGCTGCTCGCGGGGACAGTAAGTGTCCACGAGGTCGCGCGCAACACCTTCGGTGATTCCGAGGACGTAGTCGCGCTGATCTTTCCCTTCGAGCGCGGAACGCCGGATGGCGTAGATGGTCTCGCGCTGCTTGTTCATGACGTCGTCGTATTCGAGCAGGTGTTTGCGGGCGTCGAAGTTTTGCGCCTCGACTGATTTCTGCGCGTTTTCGATGCGGCGTGAGATCAGGCCGGATTCGATGGGCACGCCCTCGGTCATGCCGAGGCGATACATCAAAGCTTTGACGCGCTCGCCGCCGAAGATGCGCATCAAATCGTCTTCGAGGGACAGGAAGAAGCGCGAGGATCCGGGATCGCCCTGGCGGCCGGCGCGCCCACGAAGCTGGTTGTCGATGCGGCGGGCTTCGTGGCGCTCCGTGCCAAGAATGTGCAAGCCGCCGAGAGCGACGACTTCGTCGTGTTCAGATTTGCAGGTGGCGGCGAATTGCTCGTAGACCGGCTTCCACTGGTCGGCGGGCACCTGGAAGATTTTGCCTTCGTGCTGGAACAGCACCATCGGCGCGGCGGGTTGGGCGGCTCCATCGGTTCCGGCGCCATCCGCGGGAATTACCGAGGGAGCGGCCGCGTAGGGCATGGCGATGCGGTTCTTCAGGAAATGATCGCGGGTCATTTGCTCGGGATTGCCGCCCAGCAGAATGTCAGTGCCGCGGCCGGCCATGTTGGTGGCCACGGTGACCGCGCCTTTGCGCCCGGCCTGTGCGACCACTCGAGATTCGCGCTCGTGCTGCTTGGCGTTGAGTACCTGGTGCGGGATGCCGGTTTTTTTCAGAACGGCGGCGATGGCTTCGGATTTTTCGATCGAAATGGTGCCGACAAGCACCGGCTGGCCGCGCTCGTGAAAGTGGCGAATGCCGTTCGCGAGTGAATTGTCTTCCTGCAGGATGCCGTTGACGACGGCCTCGAATTTTTCCTTTTCCGTACGGTAGACGACGTCCGGGTATTCCTTGCGAATCAGCTCGCGATTCGTGGGAATCACCACGACATCGAGGTTGTAAATCTTCTGGAATTCGGCGGCTTCGGTTTCCGCTGTCCCGGTCATGCCTGAGAGTTTCTTGAACATGCGGAAATAATTCTGGAAGGTGATGGTGGCAAGCGTCTGATTTTCGCGCTCGATCTTGACGTTTTCCTTGGCTTCGACGGCCTGGTGCAAACCGTCGGACCAGCGACGGCCGGGCATCTGGCGGCCGGTGAATTCATCGACGATGATGACTTCGCCGTCTTTCACAACGTAGTCGACGTCGGCCTTGTAGAGCGTATGCGCGCGCAGGCCTTGATAAACGTGGTGGATCACTTCCATGTGCGCGGGGTCGTAGAGATTGCCGAGACCCAGCAGGCGCTCGCACTTGCTGACCCCTTCTTCGGTCAACGTGGCCTGGCGATGCTTTTCGTCAAGCGTGTAATCGATATCCTTGATCAATTTGGGGATGATTTTGTCGATCTTGTAGTATTTGTCGGTGGATTCCTCGGCCGGGCCAGAAATGATCAGCGGGGTGCGGGCTTCGTCGATCAAAATGGAGTCGACTTCATCGACGATGGCGAAGTGATGCCCGCGCTGGACGCAGTTCGCCAGGTCGTACTTCATGTTGTCGCGAAGGTAATCGAACCCGAATTCGTTGTTGGTGCCGTAGGTGATGTCGGCGTTGTAGGCGGCGCGACGCTGTTCGTCGTCAAGGTCGTGCACGATGACACCGACGGAAAGTCCCAGGCCGCGATAGAGCGCGCTCATCCATTCCGCGTCGCGGCGGGCGAGATAGTCGTTTACGGTGACGATGTGGACGCCACGTCCGGCCAAAGCGTTCAGAGCAGCCGGCAGTGTTGCGACGAGCGTCTTGCCTTCACCGGTCTTCATTTCCGCGATTTTGCCGTCGTGAAGCACCATGCCGCCGATCAACTGCACGTCGAAATGGCGCATGTTGAGGAAGCGGCGGCCGGCTTCGCGGACCAGCGCAAAGGCCGGCACGATGGCGGGCTCAAACGCCTTGCGCATGGTTTCCTTGTAGACGTCTTTGCTAGTGGCGTCGCCCGGATCCAGATCTTTGAGGGGTTCCTGGACCTGGTCTTTCAACGCGAGAAAGCGTGCCTTCAGTTCATCGTCACTGAGGGCCTTGATTTCCGCTTCGCGCTCGTTGATGGCGACCACCAACGGCTGCAGTTTTTTGACGTCGCGCTCGTGCTTGGTGCCAATAAATCGCGCGATTACGCTGTCCGCTACCTTCGCTATGTCCATGAAAGGGCTTGCCGTCCCGACGGTATCAGATTCCGGCACTGGCGCGAGGTCAGACAAATAGCGCCAGAGCAACACTTTATTCTATCTGTTTAGATGCGGTTGCGCCAAGAAACGCGACAAGGGCGTTCGTTCGGAGGGTTGGCCGGCTCGTCTTAAGTGCGGCGGCGCGCCGGAACTTTTGCGTTTGACAGTGCGGGCGGCGCGGTAAATGCGGGAGCGCGCCCCGCACCCCAGGCTATCGAGCGGTGCGCGAACCGGCAGGTACGGGTGTCTCGGAAGAGGGCGCGGTGGTTTCGTTCTCCGGCGAGGCGGGAGCAGACCCCAGGTTGTCGGCGAGCAGGCGGCGGAGCTTGCTGCGCTCGTCGAGGTTCATGTCGACGATCTCGAAGGCCATGTCCTGGGCGCGATAGTCGCGCATGAGGGCGGTGGCCTGGAGATTCCGCAGGCCCACCTGAAAGCGCAGGGTAACCGGTGTACCGGGGGCGAGGTGACGGCTGATGGTGGCTACGCCGCCGGCAAGGCTGGCGGTCTTGATCTCCAGCCGGCACGCCTCTTTCAAATTTGTGCTGACCGCGGTGACCGGCTTGGCGAGCCTCACCCGGGTATGGCGGCGCTGGCGAACGAATTTGGAGTTGGGCGCGAGCTCCAGAGGAGCGAGAGCCAGATCGGCCCTGTCCAGACCGCTTTTGGGTAGAAACGCGATGGCCCATGCGGGATCGAGTTTCTCCAGTGCCTGCAGCGCGGCGATCCGCAGCTCCTGCGGTTCGGTCCAACCGAACATTTTCTTTGATTCCACGATGCACTTGAGCGCGGCCACGGCCTCGGGCGCCTGGATGCGGCCCAGAGCCTCGACCGCTTTGACGCGCAGATAGTTGGCCCCGCCCTGAGGCAAATCGCCGTTCGCAATGTTCAACAGGCGGCCCAGCGCCACGCGGTCGGAGGTGACGCCGATTTCGTCGATGGCCAGCGGCATCACCAGGGGATCGAGATAGTCCAGCAATTCCAACAGAATGCCGCAGCGCCCGGACGCGCCTGCGGAAGAGATCTGCCGGATGATGCGATCCTGTGCCACGCGCGGGAAATCCTTCATACGAGCGGGCAAAAAGACCAGCATTGCCTGCACGTCTAGTTTGCTGAGCAATCCGACCATCTCGACAGCTTCCGCGATGGGCCCGCCTTTTACCGTACTACGCAGGCTCTGCAGCCCTTCTTCTCCGAGATCGGCAGCGAGATTCGCGACTTGTTCGGCGTCGTTGCGCAAGCTGCAGCGATTGAAACGCGCGGCTAGTTGCTCCATGGCCGTCTGCGGCATCATCTTCAGCACGCTGGTCAGACCGGCAGCGGCTTGCCGCGCGCGCAAGGCTTCCTCCACAAACTCGGGCACGCGTTCTTCAATGCCCATTTTCCCGCGAAGATTGCGGGCAATTCCTGGACGCTGGGTTTCGACGCCGGAAATCAATTCAAGGGCTTGCTCCATCGCGGAATAGCAGCGGCTGGTGGCTGCTTCCTGGCTGAGGCGCACAAACGCCGCGCTCACCACACCTTGTAACTCCGCATCCTGCTCGACGCTCAATCGCAAGCCCAGATGACGCAGCGCTTCGCCTAGCAGCCGGGGATCGAGTTTGGCATACAGCTCGGCCATTTCCGACAAGCCCGCGGCTGCTTTCTTGCGAGCGTCGCTCTCCTGGCTGTCGGCGCACGAGGCATAGTTCTGAAGGATGCTGATGGCATCGGCGACATTTCCCTGCTCGATTAATTCCCCGACGTAGGACTGCACGTTGCGCGGCGGAATGCACCAGGCCTCTTCGGACAGGAGCACGGTGCGCTTGCCGCTTTCGGGAACCGCGGCCCAGAATTGCCGGTCGAGAATCTCGCGATGGGTCTCGACGACCAACCCCGCGTCGGTCATCTTGTCTTCGTGAGCGCCCAAAATCTTGCGCAGGCTTTCGATTTCCTGGTTCATGCGGTCGAGCATCTGCCGCACCGCGTTGACTTTGACTTCTCCCTTTTCGTAGCGCTCCAGCGCGAAGCGAATGGCCAGATGTTCGGCGAGCTGCACGAGAACGGACTGATCGGGCTTGGCATCGGGCGCGTGAGAGGCCAGTTCGGCGAGCGCGGCCTTCAGCATGTCTTGCGCGCGGCCCGGCAACATCGACATCTGCTCGTGAAAAACGCCGGCAGCCGCCACGCCGCCGGTGCCGCCAGCTCCGACGTGACCGATGCTGGTAAGGGCGCTCAAGATGCCAAAGATCTCTTCTTCGCTCGAATCGGCGAACGAGCGTCCTACACCGGGGGGACTTGATCCGGCGCCTGATCCGCCACCCGGCCCCGGGCCTGCACCGAACCCAAACCGCGTTTCGATGTGCGTGCCGGAACCGACCAGCTCATTCAATTGCGACACGGAGTAAAACGCGCCATCCGTGCCGCCCGCTGGCGCGTCGTTTGCCAACGCATAGAGGCCGCCGCCCGCGATCTGACCGCCACCCCCGCGTTGACCGCCGGCCGCGTCGTCAGAAGCTGAGCCTGTTCCAGAACCAGCTACAGCGGCCCCTCCGCCCCCGGCACCTGCCCAATTTCCTCCCCCGCCTTTCGAGCCTTGCGCGGCCGCGATCATCTCCAGCAGTTTTTGTGGATCATTCAGCCACTGCCTGAATTGATCCTGATCCTCACCGAGCGTCGCTGCGGCGAGCTGCGCCGCCATGCTGGCATCTTTCAGGCGCGCATCGGTGGCCACAAAACAGACTTCGTTGATCCGCACGCTTGAAGCGCCGGCGAGCGCCGATTTCAGCTGTTCGGCAAGCTCGGCAGGTTTCGCTTTGCCGGTAGGAAACGCTTGCGCAAATCGAGCGAGCTCCTCCTGGGTTATCGAAGGGAAGAATTGCACGCTGGCCAGCCCGGCAGAGGAAAGCAGTTGCGCGAATTGCTTCTCAGAGGGAGATCCTTCGAGCGGCACTCCGTCCAGCAGGAGCTGCGAACCAGTTGCGCCCAGCAACAATCCAGCGTCGGTCCCGGCTGGGATGGCAGTCTGGAGCTCGCGCCACGCCACATTGAGCTGCTCGATGGTGCGACCATGGTCGTAGCCGTACAAGCGGGCAAACTTCAGCAGAATATTCAGGCTGCGCACGAACGCGCGGCCAGCCGTCGTTTTAGGGTCCGCCACTTTCACGGTCTGGTTTCACCTGTCCGGATGGGACGACCTCACTAGTACCGTAGAGGGATACACTTCTCGCGGCAATGGTACAGAGGTCCCATTCGCCAATGCCCGCGCTTGCTTCGAAAGAACGGGAGGCTGCACTGCCCGACCGGCCGGGCCGGTCTTAGTGAAGTACAGGTAGCCAGCGTCACGAATGGGTTGCGCCGATGGGCTCTGTTTTTCGCGCCAACTCGCGTTGCTTACTTGCACTCCACCGCGAGTGGCCGTTTATGTCTTCAACATGGCCACACGGCCGCGCCGCTTGGTACGGTTGGTCACCTGCGCGGCCATCGGCAGCCCGCCAAGTTCCATTAACAGTTTTCGAAGTCGCGAACGCTCTTCGAGATCCATCTCTACGAACTCGAAGGCCATGGCCTGGGGACGCGCGCCGCGCACCACTGCCTGCGCCTTGATGTTGCGCACGCCCTGCGTGAATTTCAGAGTCAGTAGCGATCCCGGCGCCAAATGCCGCTCGCCCGAGCCGATTCCACCGCCGAGGTTGAGTTCGGGAATCGTGAGCCGGATGTTTTCACGCAAGTTTGTGGTATGCGCGATCAGATTGCGCGAAAGCTTGAGTCGTGCGTAACGTCGCTGGCGAATCACCGAGGTGTTGGGCTCGGGATCGGTGGGCTCCAGCGTCAAATCCTTGCGATCCAATCCGCTGGGCGCGAGCTTTTCCAGCGCCATGGTGGCATCAATACGCATCAAGGACTGTGCGGCGGCGATGCGCAGCTCGTCGGGATGACTCCAGCGCCAAAGCTGGCGTGCATCCATGATGTGCTGCAACAACTGTGACGCGGCAGCCGCGCGCAAACGGCCCAATGCTTCTACGGCCTTCACGCGCGTAAATCCGGGAGTCGCATCGCCTTCGGCCAGCGCCAGCAGTTTTGGAATGCAATCGGGATGACCGCTCATTCCCATTTCATCGATAGCCAGCGGCCGGATCATGGGATCCAACGATTCGTAAAGAGCTACCAGCATCGACGCGCGGAATTCGGCGGGCGCCGAAGAGAGCTGCCGCACCGTGCGATCGTGGGCGGTGCGCGGCCACTGCGACAGGCGAACCGGCAGAATCTTGGCGACATCGTGCGGGGCCAACTGCGTGAGCAGGCCTACTGTTTCCGCCGCCTCGGAAGCGGGGGCAGTTTGCAGCGCCTCCATCAGCCGGTGGATAGCGTCTTCGCCCAGGGTCTTGACGATTTCGGCGAGCAGTTCACAATCCTCGCGGAAACCGCAATGCCCGAAGCGATTGGTGACGTAATGCAGGGTGGTCTTGGGCATTAACGCCAGGATCTCGACCATGCCGTCGGGGATTTGCCCGCTGCGCAAGGCTTCTTCGACGAACTCCGGCATGCGCTCTTCGGCGCCGATGCGCGGGCGCAGGCTTTGCGTCGAGCCGGGCCGCAGCGCTTCGACGCTGTCCAACGACGCCAGCGCCTGTTGCATGGCGGGATAGCAGCGTTTCGACGCCGCTTCCTGACTCAGCCGAACGAATGCCGCGCTCACCAACGTCTGCAGTTCCGGTTCGCGCTCGATGGCCAGCTGATTTCCGAGACGCCGGATACCGTCCATCAGCGCGCTGCCGTCTCCGCTGCCGTAAAGTTCCGCAAGGTCGGAAAGGCCGATCGCCGTGGTGCGGCGCGCTTCGGGCGCTTCCAGGCCGATGCACGCGGCATACTTCATCAGGATTTCGTTGACGGTCTTCAATTCGCCGCGCCGCAGCATGTCTTCCAGATACGCCCGCACATTGCGAGGAGGCACGCACCAGGCTTCGTCGGAGGTCAGCACCTCCTTCTTGTTCTCGTCCGGAACTTGCTCCCAGAATTCCTGGTCCAGCAACTCGGTAAAGGACTGCACCTGCAATCCGGCGCCAGCCATCATTTCTTCCTGCGCGCCAAGGATTTTGCGCAGGCCTTCGATCTCGGCGTTCATGCGATCCAGCAGTTGCTTCACGGCATTCACGCGCAACTCGCCGCGCTCGTAGCTGTCCAGCGCAAACCGGATGGCCACGTGTTCCGCCAGCTTGAGCAACATCGGCTTGTCCGGTTTGCTGTCCGGCGCTTGCGCCGCCAGTCCAGCAAGCGCCTGTTGCAAAGTAAACTGCGCGCGGACCGGCATGGCGCTCAGGCGCGACTGAAAGGTGGGGACCTCCATCCGATTTTCGGGATCCTTGCGCGACTTGCCCATCTGCGCGAACAACGTCAGCATCTGGCGAACGTCTTCTTCCGCGACGCTGAAGTTACTCACTCCGCCTATTCCGCTCGGCGCCCCAGCCACCTCCGTGCCGATGGCCACGCTGGAACCGCCACTCCCGGAATGCAGTAAGGCGGAAGCCGTGTGCCATTTCCCTGCCACCGGTGAATACCCGCCAGCGCCGCCTCCAGTGCGGCCTGTGCCTCCAGACGCGGGAGCCCCCGAAGGTGCAGAGACCGCTACAGGTCCTGAGCCCGCCGCACCGCCGCCTCCCCTGCCAGAACCCGCGCCAACTCCTGACGGCGTTGCACCACCGCCACCGGCACCCGTATCCCAAAGTGTGCCGGGCGCTCCGCTGCCTCCGCCGCCTCCAGGCGCGCCAGAGCCTCCGCCCGGACCGCCACCACCCGGGCCTCCGGGGCCTCGATTGCTCTCCGCCGCGAAAATCATCTGCAGCAGCTTATTGGGATCGTCAAGAAAATCCTTGAATTTGTCGCCTTGGGCGCCTAGGACTCTGGCGGTGAGTTGGGCTGCCACCTTGATTCCCGCAACCGATGAATCTTCGGCTACGTAGCGTATCTCATTGATCTTGATGCTGGTGTCCCCAGCCAGAGCGGACTTCAATTGTTCAGCAAGCGCCGTCGGCTTGGCGTTCCCGCTGGGAAAGCCGCGGGCGAATCTTGCAAACTGGGCCTGCGTGGTGGTCGTACCGAAGTGAATGCTGGCAATTCCGGAGGAGGTCAGCAGTTGCGCGAAACTGCGCTCGCCCGCGGCTGCTCCGAGAGGCACGCCATCGAGCAGAATCTGATTCCCCGACGCACCCAGCAGCAATCCACTGCTGCCGCTCTCGTCCAGCGCGGCGCGCAATTCCTTCCAGGTGGTATCGAATTGATAGGATGTCCGCACATGCCCAAACTCGTACAACCGCGCGAACTTGAGCAAAATATTCAAGCTGCGCACAAATGCTCGGGCCGTCGCTCGTGTATCGCCGCTCATAGTTGAACAGTCAGGACAACTAAGGACCCCGCAAGTATTCTGTCTTACTACAGTAGGGTGCTACCAGAATACAGACAAGTCCGGCGAGACCCTGTGTACCCATCTCAATAATAGGTGCCGGCGTGGCCGCCAATAACCGGCCCGGTAACCTGGCGTGCCGTTTCCTCTACGTTTCTGGCAGGAAACCTGGGTTGCGTCGTCGTTGCCCCAGTTCGCGCGCCATCCTAAAATCGCAAGAGGATGGCGGATCAGGAACAATCCGAACGGTTCAAAGCGGAAATGCCTCAGATTCCGGGTGTGGCCGCTGAGGAGGCTCCGCGTGCGCGTAAGGGACTTGCGGAAAACCCCGCGGTGCGCCTGATCGCCGGAATGTTGGTTCTTCTCGTGCTCCTGTTTGTGGGTTCGCGTTGGCTCTTTCACTCCAAACGCACCGAGGCTGTAGCCCCGGCGCCGCCTGCCCAGATTGAGGTGCCCACGCCGCCCGCCGATCCCGCTCCGGCCATTCCCCACGCAACTGCGGCCAATCCCCAGATTGCCACCGTGGCAGAGATGGCCAAACCCTGGACCTCCAAAGAATTCATGTTTGTCGACCGCTTCACCAACGAAAGCACGCCCGCGCTGCTTATTCGGCTATCGACAAGCTCAGCATTGCAACCAGAAGGCTACTGGGCGCTAACGATGATCGCGCCCTTCGGCAGCTGTCGCCTCGAATACCTGGACGACGTCGCCAAACTCAAGGAACAGTATGCCTTCGCGGCGCGGCATCCGATGGTCGGCGATCCCTGCAGCCGGACAGTGTTTGACCCGCTCAAGATGAGCAACATTCCCGGAAATATCTGGGTGCGCGGCAGCATCGCGCAAGGCTCGGATCTGCGGCCGCCGTTGGGTATCGAGATTCAAATTGAGAACAAGAGTATTTTGGCCATGCGTAAGGAATAGCGCTTCACTCTATTTCGATCTTTTCCAACGCCCGCTTGTACTCAATTTGCGCCGGCGCTTCCCTGGTACTTCCGAACCTCCGCGCCCATTCGCCCGACCAGCGTGAGAAGCATCATTCGCTGATCCGCCCACCAGGACCACAAGGGATGCTCAAAGGTATCCGGCTGGTTGTGTTCAACGAAGAAGTGTGAGATCCACGCGAAGGCATAGCCGACGATCACGGCCAGCACGATCCACCACCAGCGCCCCACTGCGATGGCAGCCCCCAGAAGCACCCATCCCAGGATCGTCCCGAGGCAGTGAATCGCTTGGGTAGCCGGTTTGCTGTGCGCGCGCACGTAATCCGGCCAAAAGTCCTCGAACGTCACCTAAGACCTCTCGCTTGCAACCGTTGGGCGGAGCTTATCACAGCCGGATTTGTTCGCCGATGGAATGGAGTCCCGCACAAAACAAAGAGGCGCCCCGGCGAACCGGAACGCCTCTCTGGCTTGGCCCGGACACGGCGGCCAAGGATGAACTACTTCTAGAAAATAAGCTTCAGCACGAGTTGCATCGTGCGCGGGTTGCTGGAGAATACCGCGCTCGGGTTGTTGAATGCCGGGTTGTCGGGCAACAGCATATTGCGCTGCGTTCCGGTAAACGCCGGGTTCGGCGGCGCCACGTCATTCAGGAATCCGCCGACATATTGGCGGTGGTTGAACACATTGGTCGCCGAAGCGCGGAACTCCACTTTGAAACGCTCGGTGATGTTGATACGTTTCAGGGCGCTGAGATCGACGTCGTTGATCGGATCCAATTGCAAAGTGCTGCGGCCGACGTTAGCTAGCGCTCCGTAACCGGTTTGGATGTATTGCGCGTTTGGATTGCTAGCGAGATAACCCACCACTCCCGTTGGATTGTCGAAGGCGTCGTTTACGGTCGTGGGGCAAACCGCTACCGCGCTGCTGCATAGAGGTACCACGCCGGAGCCGGTTCCCTTCGCACCACTGGCGTTGAAAATCGGCCGATCGCCGGCGGAGTCGCCGTTCAGGTTCGAGTCGATGCCGCTCTGGGCGGTCACCCACTGACCTGATTGATAGGTATAGATCGGCGCGATTTCCCAATTGCCCAGCGTATTTTTCAGGAGCCAGTGGCTGTTCCGGAAGAACGGCTCGTCGTAGATCAACGACAACGTGAAGCGATGCCGATGGTCGAGAATCGAGTTCGCACGATCCGCGCCCAGATTCAACCCATCCTGTGCGCGACGCGGCGACAACACCGTACTGAAGACCTCCGCCGTCGCATCATCAATGTTGTGGCTGTAGGTGTACGCGCCCACAAACTGCAAACCGTGGCTGAACTTCTTGTTCACCTGCACCGCCAGGCCATGATACGTCGACGTGGACCACGGCTCATACGCCGTGATATTGCCCCCGTTGAAGCCCGCCGCGTCAAACGCCGGCACGATCGGGCTCGCCGATTCCATCGCCGCCAGATCCAGCGTCGATGCATCAAGTGTCGCTTGTGAAGGCGCCGTCGTATACGTCGGCAGGAAGAAGGTCGGCGTCACCACCGACTGCTTGTTGATCTGAATCTGCGCAGGCAGGTGAATACCGCGGGTTCCCACGTAGCGCACTTCCACCGTGAAGTCGGACCAGAACTGATGTTGAATGCCCAGAGTCCAGTCAATTGACTTCGGCGATTTCTGATCCACCGGCACGAACGCCGATGTCGCCGCGCGCTGATCCGCGATAGTTGGAAAGGTCGCGATACCTCCGGGCCCCGGCAAAATGCCGCCACCGGCTAGGAAGGGTGTCGGGCACGCGAAGTTCCCCACTGGAGCGCAGTCGATCGTCGAAGACAACTGCGGAGGCAGGGACAGTAAGCCGAGGTTGTCGAACAACACGTCGTAGGCGATACCCGCACCTGCACGAATCGAGGTACGGCCGCTGGTCCCCGGCGAATAGGCAAACCCGATGCGCGGGCCCCAGTTGTTCTTTGCCGCCTTGGGGGTCTGGAACTCGATCAAACCTGGTACGCTGGCGGCGTCGTTTAGGCTTTGCGTCCTTTGCGTGAAGGGAATGGTCGTGTATTCGTAGCGCAATCCGAGATTCAGTGTGAAGTTCGGCCGAATTCGCCAGTTGTCGTTCACATACCAGTAGATCGAACTCTGGTCACCGTAGTACACCGGATTGCCATTGCTCCGCTCCGCGAGGAAGTTCGGCACGGCGTCTTGCAGGAAGTCCAGCGTGTTCGTATATTCGTAATCTCCGCGAACGCGTTGCGTGAACGTTTGCGGCGAGATCGACTTGCGCCCCTCGATGCCGAACTTGAGCGTGTGCGCGCTCTTGGTCCACGTAATCGCGTCGGCAATTTGATAGGTATTCTGAATCGTGCTCTGCGGCGCGTTCCCATCCGGGCCGAGCTGCAGTTGTCCCAAGTCATTCAGCTGAATATTCGGGAAGCTGTCCAAGCCGGGGAAAGCAAAGTTGCCGGCATCAACAATTTGCGTGAACCGGTTGTATCCAACTCGGAATTCATTCGTAAGCGTCGGGCTCACCGTGTGGTACTCGTTGAGGGTGACCAGGTGGAACTTGTTCGGCAGCGGCGTGAAGAATGCCGGCAAGTTCGCTGCGGTGTCGATGCCTACAGCGCTATTCCAGATGTACCGTCCTCGAATCTGGTCCTTCGTCGAGATGTTATAATCCATGCTGGTCGTCAGGAACTTGTAGTTCGTGAAAGCAGGTGCAACAGTCGCAAGTCCCGCGGTGGCAAGAGTAGTTCCGCCGACCCAATCCATCGTTCCGCAACTGCTTGTCGGGGTCGTCCCGGGCGTAACATATTGGCTGAAAATCGCCAGGTTCGTCGCCGACAATCCCGGAGTCGAATTGATCACCGCTAAGCTGTCGGCCGTGGGCGCGCAGGCAGCTCCCGCACCGCCGGCCTGCCCAAACGGTTCGTATTCGAAATTTCCAAAGAAGAATAACTTGTTCTTCAGGATGGGTCCGCCCAGCTGACCACCGAAGCGGTTGTTGTCCAGGCGCGGATTGGAATCGAAGCCCTCTACGCCGAACAAGCTGTCGAACGCATCGTAATTGCGGTTCTGGTTGTATACGTAAGCCAGGCCGTGGAACGAATTCGTTCCACTCTTGACCACGGTATTGAATTGACCGCCGGACGAATGACCAAACTCCGGCGAGAACTGGTTTTGCAACAACGAAAATTCCGCTACCGCATCGTTCGGAACGATTACCAGAGGGCCTGTGACGCCCTTGTTGTTGTTGTCCACGCCTTCAATGGTGAAGTTGTTGTTGCGCGGACGCTGACCGCCGATCGACGGCCCCGTGCCCACGCCAACGCCGCCGCTCGTCGCCACGCCGGCGCTCAACAGCGATAGATTCAGCACTCCGCTGCCGTTGCCACCGGTGCTGGCGATCGCGGAGTCCGCGGCCACCTTTGATTCGAAGGTGGTCTGCAATTGCGCGGTCGTCGTATCCAACGCCGCCGGCGCTCCGGAAACTTCGATCGACGTAACCGCGCCCTTCACTTCCAGCGTGATCTGCAGCGTGCTGGTCTTGTTCAGTTCGACGCGAAACCCGTTGATGGTGGTCGTCGCAAAATTCGCGGTCGTTGCCGAGACATTGTAGGTGCCCACCGGCAAATTGCTGAATCGATAGGCGCCGGCTTCTGTCGCAAGTGTTTCATACTTCACTCCGGTTTCCGCGTTGGTGGCTTCAATGCTGGCCCCAGGTACCACCGCCCCGGTTTTGTCCAGTACAGTCCCCACCAGGTCACCGCTGATAACCTGTGCGTTGCTTTGTGTCAGAGCCAACATTCCAAGCAGCGCCACTATGCCGATAGTGAGCGCAAATTTTCTGTACATCGTTTTCACACACCCCTCCTGTTTCCCCAAAATCCGATTTGCCTTACTGCCAGCGTCTACCTGGAGAACTTCAGACTGCGGTCTTCCCCCTGAGGCCTGGGCAAAACGCTATTCGTGATATTCCATGGCTGACAGTTGCAATCCCGCTTCCATCTTTAAGCGGAAATTTAGCTTTCTTTCAACTCACCTGTAATCTAAAAGTTATGCGCACCTAAAATCACTGAGGCGATAACTGACGATTTTTGGTCACTTCGGAAATATAAATGCGTGTAGGCGATACGAAATTTAGAAACACATTCTGCAGTCGATCGCGTCGTGTACGGGATTCGCTGTATGGAATCTCACGAGCATCCGAAATTTCGAAACGAGATCTCGCAAACGATTTCACCGGCGTTTCTCTGCGTTCGCCTCGGGACTTGACACCTTCTGTCGCGGCAGATAAAGCTCTCTCCCCATGTCCACTCGCTCCGCATTCCCCAAAGCAACCCGTCGCCATTTTTTGCAGACCGCTGCCGCCGCCTCGTTCGGAACGATTGCGCTCGACACTCCAGTACAAGTTATGCCGTGCGCCGGCGCCCTTCCCGCGCAATTTTCTTCCCTGAAACCACTGGGATCTCGCATACGTCCTATCTCTGCTGAGGAATTCACCGCTCGAATCTATCGCGCTCAGGAGCTCATGGCCGGCGCGCGTGACGGGACGCGTGTATCGCCTTCTGCCGCAAAATACGACGCGCTCTTCTTCGCGCCCGGCACTTCTCTTTACTATTTCACTGGCATTCATTGGGGCTTGAGCGAACGCCTGCTCGGCTTGGTCATTCCTCGTACCGGCAACCCCATCATCGTGGTTCCCAGGTTCGAGGAGGGACGTCTACGCGAGCGCCTGAAGTTCCCCATCGAAGTTCAAGCATGGCAGGAAGATGAAAGTCCGGCAAAGCTCACCGCCGCGGCGCTAGCCGATCGCGGCATCCGCTCGGGACGCATCGGCGTCGAAGAAGTCACCGGGTTCACCTTTTTTGACCATTTGCGCGCGGCCGCACCCGCGTTCGAATACGTTTCCGCGGATCCCATCACCGTCGCCTGCCGCGCCCGCAAATCTCCTCATGAATTGGAACTCATGCGCCTCGCTTGCGAAGCCACCTTCGACGTCACACGCGCAGCGTTTGCGTCGCTAAAGGAAGGGATGTCGCAGGACGACATCGCCCAACTCATTGAAGCCGGCTATTCGAAAATGGACCTTCACGGCTACGCTCTTGTCTTGATCGGCGCTTCCGCCGCGCTCCCGCATGGCAGCGTTCAGCCGCAAAAACTCAAGGAGGGCGACGTCATCCTTATCGATGGCGGTTGCAAAGTGGAAGGCTACGAATCCGATGTCACCCGCACCAGCGTCCTCGGTAAACCTTGGGACAAAATCGCACGCGCCTACGAAGCCGTTCGCAGAGCCCAGGACGCCGCGCTCGACGCAGCCCGTGCAGGCCGCCTCTCCGGAACCGTTGACGATGCCGCTCGCGCTGTGATCACCAAAGCGGGCTACGGCCCCGGCTACAAATTCTTCACCCATCGCGTGGGTCACGGGATGGGCTTGGACGGCCACGAGCACCCGTACCTCGTCCGCGGCAGCAAAACGCCACTCGAGCCCGGCATGACATTCTCAAACGAGCCAGGCATCTACATCCCGGGCGAATTCGGAATGCGCTGCGAAGACGACATGGTTATCGCCCAAGAAGGCCCGGCCCAGCTCCTCACCAAAAATTTCCCGCTCTCTCTAGAAAAGCCTTTTGGTTAGCGATCGCATTGGGATGACGGGTCGTTAGACCCATACGTCTTCCCCCACACCGCACCGGTCACTCGACCCGCTGATGTACGTCCTGCTTTGTCATTCCGACGGCAGCGACCCGGCTTTCCTCGCCTTCGGGTTTCGGCGCCGCATCGCGGAGTGAAGGAACCCGGCAGGACCGTGGCGCTCCCGAAATCGCGACGATCAGGTCACTGCCGCCTACGTCGAACGCCTAGACTCCCGCGATCTCCGCGCAAAAGTCCACAATTCTCTGCTCCGCCCAAAATCTCTCTTCCCCGCTCACATCGGAAATAAACGCACAATGCCCGCCGTGCCGCGGGGCAAGGAATCGTATCGCCGGATTCCGTTCCACGCGCGCCGCCAGGAACATTACATAGGGCACAAACGGATCGTCTTCTGCCGTGATCATCAACGTCGGCACTCGCACCTGATCCACGATCCGCTTTGCGCCCGCCGCCTCGTAATATTCCTCCGCGTCCCGATATCCGAAGCAAGGCGCGGTGATCGCATCATCAAACTCGCGCACCGTTCGAATCTTTCCGAATCCGTTTGCGGAATAGCGCTCCGGAAACATCTGCGCTTTGCGCGCGTAACGCGTCATCAATCCCTTCACAAAATGCCGTTGGTACACATAGTTTTCTTTCAACTCCAGCGCATCGGCGCACGCCGATAGATCAAGCGCCGGACACACGGAGCACACTCCACACAGAGCGGGCGGCGCATCCTCGCCAAATTCACCCGCCATCTTCGTCACCAGATTTCCGCCCATGGAGTAACCCACGAAAAAGACGCGCGCAAATCCGTCCGCGGTTGCCAGCTGTTCGAGCACCGCGCGGTAGTCCCCGCTCATCCCCGAGTTGTAAAGGGTCGGTGTCAGCTTCTCCGTCCCCCCGCAATTCCGCTGATTCAAACGCACCACATGAAATCCTCGATGAAAGGCCTTCTCGGCGATCCCCCGCACGTAATTCGAGTCTGCCGATCCTTCCAGACCGTGTACGACGGCCATCACCGGAACATCGCGCCTCCGGCCCTTGTGCCAATGGCACAACCCCAGCAACTGTGAGAACGGATCCACGCGAAAGAGTCGCTCTTCCGCCTCCGGCAAGCGGAATTTTCGCGGCACAAACGCGGCCGCCAAAGTCATCGCATGGCCATTCCGCAACCACCGATGCGGCACAAATTTCCGAATCTCTTTCTGCATACGTTGAAACTCTATTGCACGATACCCACAAGCACAACCTAACCAGCAATTGTTTTGGATGTCGGCAACCACGCGATTTTCGGGGGGTTGGGGTTTACATGCAATCCTCCCCAACCGTAAACGTTCAACCACATCGGCAAGACTGCGAATCCAGTTCTCACCGCAATCACGCATAAAGTCGCAAATGCGATAAGATCCCAAATCCATGAACACCTTCAGTCTCGCAGTTGCTCGGCTCGCAACGGCGCTGCTCCCAATCTTCGGAATCGCGGTCGCGCTCGCAGCTCAATCCTCCGAAGCTCCATCTCCCAACTATTGGGTCAAGCTCGTCTGCGAAGCCTCGGACCGCATCGCCACCATCCGTTTCGGCCCCGACGGCGCTAAACTCGAAAGAACCACCGAGACCCGCGTGCTGCAAAGCGATATCAGCGGCCCTCACGGCATCGCCTTCTCCCCCGACCGAAAAAATTTCTACGTCTCGATCGGTCACGGCCGCCCTTACGGGACCGCCCTTAAATACGAAACACAAAGCGACCGCGTCATCGGTCAGGTCGGCCTCGGCTTTTTCCCCGCCACCGCCGACGTCTCCCCCGACGGCAATTTCCTCTACGTCGTCAATTTCAACTTGCACGGCGATCCGGTTCCCAGCAGCGTCTCCGTCGTCGACACCAACGCCATGCTCGAAGTCGCCCGCGTCCCCACCTGCGTGATGCCTCACGGCTCGCGCGTCACTCGCGACGGCTCCCGCCAGTATTCCGCGTGCATGATGGACGATCTACTCGTCGAAGTTGACGCCGAGAGAATGAAGCTGGCGCGCACTTTTCGCGTCAGCGCCGGCCAAGAGCAGGGTTTCGAACGCATCGCGCCGCCGCTTTCCGCGCCGGCCCCCGCCTCAGGAAAAATGGAAGATCACGACCACATGACGATATCGATGAGCGCGGTGACCTGCAGTCCCACCTGGGCGCAACCCAGCATCGATGGTAAGCAAATCTTTGTCGCCTGCAATAAATCCAACGAAATAGTGGAAGTCGACGCCAAGGAGTGGAAACTGGTTCGTAGAATCCCCGCCGGCAGCGGTGTCTACAATCTCGCCGTCAGCTCCGACGACAAACTGCTCGTCGCCACCAACAAGCGCGACGCCTCTGCGTCTATCTTCGACATCGCCACCGCAAAGGAATTAGCCCGCATCCCCACCAAGCGCAAAGTCGTCCACGGCGTCGTCATCTCGCCCGACAGCCGCTACGCTTTCGTCACCGTCGAAGGCGTCGGCAGCGAACCCGGCACCGTCGAAATTATCGACCTGCAATCCCACAAAACCGCCGCCACTATCGACACCCCACCCCAGGCCGCAGGCATCGACTTCTGGAAAATCGACTAGTTGTGGAGTGCGGCGGCGCCCCCGCTCTCGCGGGTGCCGTACTTACTTCGGCGGATCCGTCGTAATGGAATAAGCCTTCGTCTTCCCCAACTTGATCGCCCACAACCCGCCATGCACGTCATTCACATAAATCAGTCCCTTATAAGGATAGGCTCCCCAGGCAAACGGCAAATTTGTCCGATACCCCTTCGAATCGCCCGACCAAAAATGCGCAATCTCTCGACCCTGATTGTAAAGTTCCCCGCGCAATTCGCCGGACACGTCCAAAACCCGCGCTCCGCCGTTGTAGTAGCCCATGTACAAAACATCGTCCACAACCCAGATGTTGTGCGACCCTGCCTCCGGCACACTGTAAGTCGCGACTTGGCGCGGCTTGGTCAAATCCGTTACGTCGATCACGTGCCCGATTCCGCGCACCGGAATGCGCTCCCGCGAAGCCAGGCTGAACACTCCCGGAAATACTTCATCCCCAACAAAAACATAATTCTTGTAGCGGTACACGGCGTGCGCTCCGCTCAACCACCCTGCCCCGTAAAGCTCGTCATAGTTAAACCGGTAATTCGAAACGAACTGCGGATGCTCCGGGCTTCCGCCCTTGATCCCGTTGCCGACGTCCAGAATCACCAGTCCATCGCGCCAATACGCCAGGTACGCCAGCCCGTCCACTACTTGCACGTCGTGAAGATATCGCCCCGCGCTCGAAACGCCCTCGCCCTCCGGCAGCGCAATCTGCATTTGTCCCGAGCTCTCCACCTGCCAGCGCGCCACTTCCTTCGGCTTCTTGACGTCCGCAAAATCGATCACCCGCAATGACCCCGTCGAGTCATCGGTCAGGTATACGTAATGCGAATTGATGTACGCGCTATGCACGCCGCCAGTCACCGTTTCCGTATACTCGGACAAAACTTTCGGATGCATGCCATCCGACGTATCCAGAAATACGATCCCGTTCTTCCGGTTCGACGCGCCCTCTCGCGTGATCACGCCGATTTTTCCATCCGGCGTCACGCTCACATCATTCACCAGCCGCGCGTCCACCTTCAGCGGATCAGCGCTCTGCGGATGCGCCGGGTCGGCGATATCGAACACATACACTTTGTCGCTGATCGCCGAAAGATACGCGTAGTGATCCCAGATCCATTCCTCCGCGAACTGCTCATCCTTGGGCATCGCGTGGCCCACCACTTCCACATCGCGGCTGACTCCGCGCGGCGCCGCCAGCACGCTGGCCATCGCATCGCGATCTCCCGCCGATGCCACCACCGTGTACGTACCCGGCCGCTCCGCCACGAACGTGCCATCAGGCCAGATCGCCGCGCCCGCACCCTGCACCGACCACGCCACTTCGCCCGCGATCGCTTCTCCCTTGCCGCCCTTCGCGGAAAAATGCACCACGTCGCCGGTCTTCACTGCGCTGGTCGCGGGCCACACTACCAACTTCGCAAAACCTGGCTTCACAACCTCGACCGACGTTTCGCCGGTCACACCATCACCCGCAGCGCGAATTTTTGTCTTGCCCGGTTTGAGCGCCACCACCATCCCGGTCGCATCCACTGTCGCGACCGACGACTTTTCCGACGTCCACGTCAGCGCAATATCGATGCGCGGATCGCCGTTCGCATTTCGCGGCGTGGCCCGCAACAAATGATTCCCGCCGGCGAAGACGGCCGCTTCAGGCGCACTCACATCGATCCGTGCAATGCGCGGCTTCGAAACCGTGACGTGCGCATACCCGATCTTGCTTCCGATCGTTGCCCCCACCGTGATTTCGCCCGGCTGGAAAAATGAAATCTCACCGTTCTGCTCCGCACCGGCCGCGTCAAACGGCGCCGCGTACCAGAACTTCACCTTGTCCGGCAGCGTCTTGCCATCCTTATCTTTCGCCACCGCGGAAAATGTCAGCTTCGCGCCAATCGCCGCCGTCGCCGTCCCTGGCGTAACTTCTACCATCGCGATGTCGCTCTTCTCGTCGTCTTTCTGTTCCGGTTCCAGCGGCTTCTGCGCCGCCGCAGGCAACGTACAGATCGCGAACGCCGCCAGCATCAGGCTCACAAAGAATTGCGGCTTCTGACACAAAGAATACAAAGGCATGTACGCCTCTCAGAAGATACGTTCCGGCAAAAATGATGTAAGGAAATGAAAAGCGCGGCGAGTCTATGGCACTCGCCCGGATGTGTCAACGTAACGTGCCGGGCAACAGGTCATACAATCCGAGTAACGCCATTCCCGGTCGAAAAAATGCTGTTAACATCAGCCCCCGTAGGAACGTCTACCCTTCTGGGGAACCAGGCCGCGATGGCATGAGCGCAGCATGCAGAGTGCGTCATACCTCGGCAACGCGACGCCGGAGCTTGCTCTGGTGACTGAGACACTACCGGCGCAGGCCGACTCTGACGAGAGTCTCGTGCGCGTGGCCCAGCGCGGTCATCGTGAAGCGTTTGGACAACTCTATCAACGCTACTTGCCCATGGTGCATGGCATTCTCTTGGCGAAACTTCCCCGCTTGGAAGTGGAAGACTTGGTTCACGAAGTTTTCTTGCGCGCGCTCTCTCGTTTACGCGGCTTGCGCGATGCGTCTCGCTTCGGCGCATGGCTGGCCGCCATCGCCCGCAATATGGCCAATGACTACTATCGCGAGCCTCGCACGCAGGCCGAACATCGCGATCACTGTCTCGATGTGGACGCAACGGTTGCGCCAGGCGGGCATGCCCAGACGCGCGAGGCCACGGAAATTCTGGAGATTATCCGCAGCTTACCCGAGGCCTATCGCGAAACTTTGGTGCTGCGCCTCGTGGAAGGCATGACCGGTCCGGAAATTGCCGCTCGAACCGGCCTTTCCCATGGCTCCGTGCGCGTCAATCTTCATCGCGGCATGCAGCAACTCCGCGACAAACTCGAGCGCAAGCGATCTCCGGCGAGTTCACGCCCATGACCAGCAAGATGCGACACCAGCGCGACATGCAAAATACCGACAGCGACTACGTCTGGGATCGTTCCGGTCCACCCGATCCGGAAATTCAGCGGCTGGAGCACACCCTCGCTTCCTTCCGCCACCACCGCACCGCCGTTCCGCCATTCCCCGAAAATGCCTTCACGTCCGCTCCGCTGACCTGGCGTGAAACATTATTTCTGCATCTGCACATCCCGCGCCTGGCCGCGGCGGCGCTGATCGCCTTCGCGATTGTCTCCAGCTTGTGGTTGTCCCTCGCCCCGCGCCCACCGCTCACGACGCCGACCGGCTGGCAGATCCAGATCTCCGCCAGTCCGTCGCAAGCCGATCCCTCCCGTTCCACTCCGCCAGAAAAGCAGTGGCTGCAGGTCGGTGAAGCCCTCGAAACCCGCGTCGATTCAACTGCCAGCGTTTCTGTCGCCGAGATCGGCCGCCTCGATGTGGCGCCCCTGACCCGCCTGCGCCTGCTGCAATCCGCCACCGGCCGAAAACACGTCGCGCTCGATCGCGGCACGATCCGCGCGACCATCTGGGCCGCTCCCGGTCAGTTCGTTGTGGACACTCCCTCGGCCGTGGCCGTCGATCTCGGCTGCATCTACACCCTTCACGTCGATGACGACGGCAGCGGAACATTGCGCACCACTCTCGGCTGGGTAGGCTTTCATCGCGATGGCCGCGAGTCGTTCATTCCCGCCGGCGCGGCATGCTCCACCCATCCACAATCGGGCCCCGGCACCCCTTACTTTGAGGATGCCTCCCCCGCTTTTCGCTCGGCCCTCGCACAGTTCGACTCCAGCGGCAAAAATATTTCCGGCGATCCATCCGCCCTGCGGATCGTCCTGGCGGAAGCCAGGAAGCGGGACGCGCTTACGTTGTGGCATTTGCTTTCTCGCGTCGACACCGCCAGCCGTGTCGTGATTTACGATCATCTTGTCCAGCTCGTTCCTCCACCAGGCGACGTGACCCGCGACGCTATCCTCCGCCTGGATCGCGCCGCGCTAGATGCTTGGTGGAATGCACTCGATCTCGGCGATATCAGCCTTTGGCGCCATTGGGAACGCACCTGGATCGACACCAAAGGCCAACCAATCTAACGCCCTAACGCTGTTAACACTTGGCCGTTTCCTCTCGTCTTTATCAACGAACTCGGAATTCAATCCACGGAGCGTCGATTCCATGCATATTCACAAACGTTTCACGCACCGCTTCACATTCGGCCTTCTGGCATTCCTCATGCTCTTTGTCGGCGTTGCCCTTGCCGGTCCTCCGCTCATCTGCCACACATTCGACATCGGATCGGCGAAATCCCTGCCGTGGGCCAGTCAAGGGTGGAATCTGACCGGCAAGGAAACCTACGACACCTCGAAGCTAGCCGCCGACACATTCAAGATCCTCACGTCGGATTCGACTGTCCTGGTCCACATGGAAACGCTGCGTCGCGCCACACTCTATGCGCGCACAAATCCCGCGGCAGCGAGAGAGCTTTTCAATACCCTCTCCGCCGCAACGAAATCGGTTCCGTCCGGCGCGCCGCCCGCCCTCTATTACTTCGACATCGGATATCTCGCTGAAAGTTACAAGCAGTGGCTGGAGCAGGATTCGAATCCCGCTCGCGGAATCGACGGCTACGCGTTGGTCAAGCAAGCTTTGCAACTCCGCGGCGACGATGCGCAAATGGAATTCGCCGCCGCACTAATCACTCTCGCGGGCCCTGCATCGGCGCACGATCAACATGTGCAAAAAGCCAAGGCCGGCGCAAAGAACGATGCTCTTCTGGCCCGCAATCTCTCCACCCATTTCATGGGACAACAGGGACAAACGACCGCCGAAGTGCTCATCAAGCCAGCGGCGTCAAAAGAGTCGAAGCCGTGAGCTTGCCCATGACTAATTCCGAGCCGCCTTCTCCACGCCGTTCGTCGATGCGCCGCCCGTTCCTGCACGCAACGGCAATTTTTCTTATTGCCTTAGGCACTCTCGCTGCGGCGTCTCCAGCAGGTCGTCAATCTCCAGCCGAGCCCGGCCTCACCGCGCACGAATGGGGCACGTTCACCACCATCGCGGGCGCCGATGGACTGCCCGTGGAATGGCTCCCCGTCGATCTCAGCGGCCCATCCGATCTTCCCCACTTCGTTGAGCATTACCGCAACGCTGGATTCAAAGCCGGCCTTCGCGGCACGGTCCGCATGGAGACTCCGGTCATCTATTTTTACAGTCCACACGAAACCCGCGTCTCGGTGCGTGTCTCGTTCACCAAAGGCCTGATCACCGAGTGGTATCCTCACCCAGACGGCGTCGCCCCCAACACCTCCCTTGCGCTAGATACTCTTTACGGTCCACACGACGACGGCAGCATCACCTGGAACTCCGTCACCGTTTCCCCCGCGGTGCCCGCAAATTTCCCGCGCGAGTCCGCCGCCAGCCACTATTACTCTGCACGCGATACGTCCGCGACTCCGCTTTCGGTCAAGGGCCCGTGGGGAGATCAGCGCGAAAAATTCTTGTTCTATCGTGGGGTCTCCACAACCTCGCTGCCTCTCACCGCAAAGGTTCTGCCCTCGGGTGCCATCCGGCTCACCAATCGGATCGGCCGGCCAATTCCTGCGCTTGTCCTGTTCGAACGCCGCGACGACAAGCTCGGCTATCGCATCGTGACTTCTCCCCGGGACCACCTGATCCTCGAAACGCCTTCGGTCACCGGCACCTTCGATTCGCTCCGCGGCGATCTTGAGGACCTTCTCGTTAACCAGGGCCTCTTTCGCGATGAAGCTCGCGCCATGATCGAGACCTGGCGGGACACCTGGTTCGAAGAGGGCAGCCGGCTCTTCTACATCGTCCCCAGTTCGCACGTGGACTCGATTCTTCCCCTCTCGATCACGCCCGCACCTGCGCAAGTGGTCCGAGCATTTGTCGGCCGCATCGAGCTGGTCACTCCCGCCACGGAAAGGTCCATCGAAGCCGCTCTGGCTGCGCACGACGGCGCAGCACTGCGAAAATACGGACGCTTCCTCTACCCTATTTTCAACATCATGCTGGCCAAACTACCTGTTCCGGCGCGCATCACGAGAATGCTGGAGCAGTTGGGCGCCGCCTACGAGTAATGCAATTCCTTGCGGCCGGTACTGGGTAGTCTGTCAGGGAGCGGCTTCTGGCCGCTCTCTTGTGGTACCTGCGCGGCCCCTTGTCCAGCGCCGACCGCAGCCGATTAGGCCCCAGATTCCCGGAAGTGGACTCCCGAGTCGGACTGGCCTTCGCTTGACCAGCTTCCTTCCCGCCCCTACAATAGATAATTCACAGTGACGCATTTTTTCGATTTGATGAATTTATCCCACAGCCCAGCGGGCACCCGCTGGGCTGCGCTGTTTTTAGCGCGAATTTTTCCACATTTAAAGAGGATGGAATGACCGAAGCGATTCCCGCGATTCCCGAAGGCCTGACCTTCGACGATGTGCTGCTCCTGCCCGGCAAATCATCGGTGTTGCCCACCGAAGTAGACACGCGCACGTGTTTTACCCGCCGCCTGGCCATCAACATCCCGCTGGCTTCCGCCGCCATGGATACCGTCACCGAATCTCACCTGGCCATCGCCATCGCGCGCCAGGGCGGGATCGGCATCGTGCACCGCAACATGCCCATCGATCGCCAGGCTGAGGAAGTTGACAGGGTAAAACGCTCGGAAAGCGGCATGATCGTCGATCCGGTCACCATCTCGCCCGACATCACCCTCCGCCAGGCCCTGGAGATCATGACCAAATACCGCATCTCCGGCCTTCCGGTCACGCGCGGCTCACGCCTCACCGGCATTCTCACCAATCGTGATCTTCGCTTCGAGAAGAATCACGCTCAGCTGGTCAGCTCGGTGATGACCAAAGACAATCTCGTCACCGTGCCGGTCGGAACCACCCTCGAAGAAGCGGAACGCATCCTGCAAAAACATCGCATCGAAAAGCTTCTCGTTGTCGATCAGGATTTCAACCTCAAGGGCCTGATCACCGTAAAAGACATACAGAAAAAACTGGAATATCCCCGCGCCGCAAAAGACGATCAGGGCCGCTTACGCGTAGGCGCAGCGGTTGGCGCTACCGGCGACTTCCTCGAGCGCGCCGTGGAAATGGCCAAGACCAAAGCCGACGTTCTCGCGGTGGATACCGCGCATGGCCACTCTTCCCGCGTGATGGATGCCATTAAATCCATCAAGCATCGCTTGCCGGATGTGCAACTCATCGCCGGAAATGTAGGCACCTACGACGGCGCGAAGGAACTCATCTCTCTTGGCATCGACGGACTGAAAGTGGGCATCGGCCCCGGCTCGATCTGCACCACGCGGGTGGTGACTGGCGCCGGAGTGCCGCAGCTCACGGCCATCATGGAAGCCGCGCGGGCCGCCGAAGGTACGGGCGTTCCGATCATCGCCGATGGCGGCATCAAATTTTCCGGTGACATCACCAAAGCCATCGCCGCGGGCGCCTCCTGCGTGATGATCGGCAGCCTGTTCGCCGGCACCGAAGAATCGCCCGGGGAGACCATTCTCTTCCAGGGCCGCACTTTCAAGTCTTACCGCGGAATGGGCTCCACTGCTGCGATGGATGCGGGTTCCGACCGTTACGCCACTGTGCAGGATGACGCCGACCGTGAGCGCGGCAAGTCTGTGCCCGAAGGCGTGGAGGGTCGCGTGCCGTACAAAGGCCAGCTGGGCGCGCTGACCGACCAGCTCGTCGGCGGCCTGAAAAGTGGCATGGGCTACGTGGGCTCCGCCACGCTCAACGATCTTCGCGGCTGCCGCCGCTTCGTCCGCATCACCTCCGCCGGCCTGCGCGAAAGCCATGTCCACGACGTGATCATCACCCGCGAAGCGCCCAACTACCGCATGGAATAAGGGCGCAAGGAACAAGGACGGATGATCTAGACTCTGTCTCGTTCACCCCGCTTTCCTTCTGCTGGCGGCGTAACTGCTTCGCCCGATAGCAACAGTTCGATTTCCGCATCACCATGTTGTGATGTCCGCACGGTAAAATGGTCATGCATGGAGAATGGAGCCTCCTTTCGTGTCTGAAATTCAACCCTGGCGCAGCACGCCACCTGCGCCCGATCTGGACAGTACGGCGATCCCGGGATGGCTGCGCTCCTGGTGGCCTGCGATGTTATGGGCCGGCTTCATCTTCGTCATGTCCACGGACGCTTTCTCCGCGCGCCATACGTCCTCCATCCTCGAACCCTTGATCCGCTGGCTGGCTCCGTCTCTTTCCGACGATGAGGTGGATTTCGTGCACTTCATCATCCGCAAGTGCGCGCACTTCACCGAGTATTTCGTCTTCGGCGTATTCCTGTATCGCGCGGTGCGCGGCGCCCACAAGGGTTGGCGCTGGACCTGGGCTCTGTCCGCGTGGTTCATCGCGGCATGCTACTCAGCGCTGGACGAGATTCACCAAGCCTTCGTCGCCAGTCGCACCGCCTCGCCCTACGACTCGCTGATTGACTCCAGCGGCGCATTAGTCGCTATGATTTTTCTTCTGCTATGGTTTCACCGCACCGCCGCCCGGCAGAGCCCCGATATACCTTAACGGTCCGAATACATCGCGCAGGTGGGGTAAGATGTCCGCGCACCAAATGCTGGCTGGCTACGTGGATAGCGTGAAATCATGTTCATAGGCCACTTCGCTGTCGGATTTGCAGCGAAGAAGTTTGCGCCGCGCGCATCGCTGGCGCTGCTGCTTGCCGCGCCGCTGTTTCTCGACATTCTTTGGCCCGTTTTCCTGTTGCTCGGCTGGGAGCATGCGCGCGTCGATCCCGGCAACACCCGCTATACTCCGCTCGACCTTTACGACTATCCGTGGTCGCACAGCCTGCTGATGTCGATCGTATGGGCTACGGCGTTTGCGGCAATTTACTTCGCGCTGACACGCTACAAACCCGGAGCACTCGCCATCTGGATCGGTGTGCTCAGCCACTGGATGCTGGACTGGATCACGCATCGACCGGACATGCCGCTGTATCCGGGAGGCGGACCGCGCTTCGGCCTCGGACTTTGGAACTCCATCGCTGGAACGATGGTCGTGGAAATCGGAATGCTGCTGATCGGAGTCGCTCTGTATATGAGCGGGACGCGGGCGCGCGACAGGATTGGCAGCTACGCCTTCGCAGCATACGTCCTCTTGCTGCTCTTCCTTTTCGTGGCAGACCGCTTCAGTCCTCCGCCGCAGAACATGACGGAGGTAGCCTCGGCTGGCGCCGCTTTCAGCGCCATCTTACTGCCTTGGGCTTGGTGGTTCGATCGGCATCGAACGATTCGTTCCGAAATCGCGTCGGACATCAAGACTTAGGAGAAGACCACCCAAACGAAAAGCCCGTTCGACGCTTCCGAACGGGCTTGGTTGAAAATTCGTTGTGTGAAAAGGCGATGGTGACGTTAGCTCTTTGCGGCGCTCTCGGCCTCGGGTTCTTCCTTTTTGGTTTTTTCTTTCTTTTCTTTTTTCTTCAGCTCGTAGTTTACGAGTTCGAGGATGGCTACTTTGGCGCCGTCGCCAACACGGATGCCTGCGGCGATGATGCGGGTGTAGCCGCCGGGGCGGTCGGCAAACTTTGGCGCGATTTCACTGAACAGCTTTTGGGTGACCTGCGGGGTCATGATGTACGAGGCAGCCTGACGGCGCGATTGCAGGGTGTCGCGTTTGCCGAGGGTGATTATTTTCTCGGCGACCGGGCGCGCGGCTTTGGCGCGTGTCAGTGTAGTGGTGATGCGGCCGTGCTCGAGCAGATTGGTGACGAGGTTGCGCAGGGTGGCGCGGCGGTGCCACGGATTGCGGCCGAGCTTGGAGCCTGATTTCAGGTGTCGCATTTTCGATTCCCTTTATCGGCAGAGGCTCGAAGCCGTCTGCAAAATACGAAACTGTACGTCTTTGCAATTCTTACGCTGAGATCCTGGGGGCATCCATATCGGATGCCCCCAGAATGACAGTCGAAGATACAAAACACGGGTCTAAAGAACCCGCCACTACACGGGCGCTGGTGCGCCCTGAACAATGCAAATCTACAGGCCGCCGCCGAGGGAGTCTTCCGACGATGGTGGCGGGGCGGTCTGGCTGGGGAGCGGCGGCCAGATGATGCGGCCGTGCTCGTCGAACTTCATGCCCAGGCTGAGGCCCATCTTGGTCAGTATATCCTTAATCTCGTTGAGCGATTTGCGGCCGAAGTTCTTGGTCTTCAGCATTTCGTTCTCGCTCTTCTGCACGAGTTCGCGGATGGTCTGGATGTTGGCGTTTTTGAGGCAGTTGTAAGAGCGGACAGAGAGCTCCAGCTCTTCCACGGAGCGATCCAGATGCTCGAGACGCGGATCATTGGTGGTTTCCTGCGGCAGCTCGGTCATTTCCGTGGGCTCTTCAAAGTTGATGAAGATGCTCATGTGGTCTTTGACGAGCTTGGCAGCGAGGCCGATGGAGTCCTGCGGCGTGATGGCGCCATTGGTCCACACTTCGATCATCAGCTTTTCGTAGTCGGTCATCTGGCCGAGACGCGCGGCTTCCACCGAGTAGTTGACCTTGCGCACCGGCGAATGGACGGAGTCGACCGGGATGTAGCCGATCGGCAGGTCCTCGTCGTAGTTGCGGTCGGCGGCAACATAGCCGCGGCCGTTCTTGGCGCGCATTTCGATCTGCAGCTTGCCGCCTTCGCTGACTGTGGCGATGTACACACTCTTGTCGAGCACGGCGAAATCGGCATCTTCCTCGATCTGGGCAGAGGTGACCGGGCCGGGCTGCTCGACGTTGACGTAAATGGTCTTCGGCAGATCGGTGTTCAGCTTGATGGGCACTTGCTTGAGGTTGAGGATGATGTCCGTCGCATCTTCGACCACGCCGGGAATCGAGGAGAATTCGTGCAGCACTCCTTCGATCTTTACCGCGGTGATCGCTGCGCCTTCGATCGAGCTCAACAGCGCTCGCCGCAGCGCATTACCTACCGTGGTGCCCCAGCCGCGCTCAAACGGCTGCGCGGAGAATCGCCCGTACTTCTCGGTGAGCGACTCGAGCTCGGATGCAAGACGCTTTGGCTTTTGAAAACCCTTCCACATCGTGTTCCTTCTTTCCGGTGGCCGCTGCGCGGCCAGCCCAGCAGCCGATTTGCGATCGGCCACCCGAAAATCATTGTTGTTGAACCGGTCTCGGAGCCGGTTGCCGAAAGCGTGCTTCGGCAGATTGAATGCCTTAACCTCGGGCACGCCAGTGCCGTACCCTATGAGGAAATCCTTACTTCGAGTAGAGCTCGACGATCAGCTGTTCGGTGAACGGCGGCGTCTGCACGTCTTCGCGCTTTGGCAACGCGACGACCTTGGCTTTGAACTGCTCGCGGTCCTGCTCAAGCCACGGCACAGCGCTCTGGCTCTGAGCAACATTGCGTGCTTCCAGGATCATGGCGTTCTGGTGCATCTTTTCCTTGATGGCCACTTCCTGGCCGACCAGCACCAGGTAGGACGGGATGTTGACCTTCTTCCCGTTCACGCGGACGTGGCCATGCAGCACGAGTTGCCGCGCCTGCGCACGCGAAGAAGCCAGGCCGGCACGCCAGATCACGTTGTCCAGGCGGCGCTCCAGCGTGATGATGAGGTTTTCGCCGGTGGGGCCCTTCTGCCGAACGGCTTTCTCGAAGTACGAGCGGAACTGGCGCTCCAGCAGGCCGTAGGTGCGCTTCATCTTCTGCTTCTCGCGCAACTGCAGGCCGTAACCGGCTACTTTGGGTCGCCGCGACTGTCCGTGCTGTCCTGGAACGAAGTTGCGCTTCTCAATGGCGCACTTCTCGGTGAAGCAACGCAGCCCTTTTAGAAATAGCTTCTGCCCTTCCCGGCGGCACAGGCGGCAGACTGCATCTCGGTGTCTTGCCAACTTCGATTCTCCCTTCACGAACTTTTGAACTGCGAAAAACATTTCTTCAGGGGCTAAAGCCCGTTTATTGCCTCGCTCTTTATGTGGGAGCTGAAGCTCCCACCTCCTACAGAAATCGTTACACGCGGCGGCGCTTGGGCGGGCGGCAGCCGTTGTGCGGAATCGGCGTAACGTCGCGGATTACCACGATGTGCAATCCGGCGGCGGCGAGAGCGCGTACGGCGGACTCGCGGCCCGAACCTGGGCCCTGGACCTTTACTTCTACGCTCTTCATCCCGTACTGGTCACGCGCAACGCCCGCGGCGGCCAGCGAGGCCTGCTGCGCGGCGTAGGGTGTGCCCTTGCGGGACCCTTTGAAGCCGATGGCGCCGGCCGAGGACCAACACATGGTGCGGCCGTCGGTGTCCGTGATGGTAATCTGCGTGTTGTTGAACGACGCGGCGATATGCACCACCCCGTGCGGCAC
>Ga0157378_10000366_pt1 | contig 44698 bp, 56 predicted proteins | sample M65metaG_FD_115309 | JGI IMG/M metagenome (GOLD analysis project Ga0157378, IMG submission 115309) | Miscanthus rhizosphere microbial communities from Kellogg Biological Station, Michigan, USA - M6-5 metaG | ecosystem: Host-associated > Plants > Roots > Rhizosphere > Soil | place: USA: Michigan... | reverse complement strand
TTGGCCGTTCTCGTGGTGTTGCTGTACGGGACGCTGGTGCTCGCCGAACGGCGATCGGGGCACGTCATCATGCTGCTCGTCGGGTTGTTCGCGGCAGCCATGCCCGTCATGCACATGAGGGGGGCGCATTACGGCGAGATCGCCAAGTCCACCGGCGGCTTCTTCTTCGTCTGGACACTCTGGGCGCTCGGCGGGCTGGGGGGCCTCACCTTCATCCTCTCGGCGCGCGGACTGTGGAGTCTGCGACGGGGCCAGCCACGGTAGTCCAACAACCCAAACATGGAGTGGGCCCGATTTGGAGGCTCTGTGCTGCCTGCGGCCGCGACGGTGGTCACCCGCACCGGCTCAAAGGCGAGAATCCAAGACCCGAATGCAGGCGCCGGAGGTCAAGACGACCTCCAACCCATTCCGCAGTGCGACCCGCGATTCATTGATGGACTGTATGGCACCAACTGTGTTCAGGCGTACCCTTCCTTCGCGATCACAGTTGTTGAAATCAACCTCGATATTCGGCGTGATTGTCCAGCCCACACCATAAGTGTAATGACGATTTATCGCCACTCAACCTGAATCATCTTGACGTGTAGCGACCGTGAATGTAGGAGAGATTGCTTTTTTGCGACCACTAGGATTGCCGCAGGCACTAATATCGTCTCCGTCCCAATAGTAAAGAATGAATCTCCGCTTCCACCGTCCCTTCGTCTGCGTTTGAAATTCTGCTGTGTTCCCCGGTTCAATCACCACCTCATAGCGTAGAGGAGGGCCCAGGTCAACACCATTGAGGACTGTGACCCACTTACGACCGTTTTGCGCTTGCATGAGTAAAGGCGTGCTGGCCACGCCGACATCCTCATGGGGTTTTGGAATCCATTCTTCCGAAACGCACACCGAAATGGAGTGCGACTGTCGGTTGAGGATGGTGACCTTTATCGGATCGTAATCATTGAAGCGCCGCGAATTCAGCTTTACGACCACCTGGCTTTTTGCAGAAAGCGACAAGGCAAGAGAGAACGTGAACACAACCGCGTGGCGAATGAGAGGCTTCACGACTGTGTAGCACCTTACTGCAACTTGAGGATTCGCGACAAGCTGTTTGATAACAGGCGTGGGTGTTGAAAAAGTAAGCCAGCAAAAATCTTTTCAGCTGCGAACGTCCCTATCAAGGTATCCCCCTTCGGCAGTTTCCGAGTAGCCGACTAACCGGACGGAATCGTGTATCGATACCACACTGGAACGCACTCCTAACTGCGCTGAAACCAAGTACCGCTAGGCTGGCGCCAATTGCCTGCCTTGATTCCGTGTGTTGAAATCATATTTTGGAGAATACGCATGAAATCTCTGTTGGTGTTGCTTTTGAATCTTGGCATCCCCCTTGCAGGTGCGTCCCACACGCTTGCCGTGCACAATTCCTCGGGTTTACGTATGTCCGTGGATACGGATGACCGCAACCCTGCGTTGATCATTGTTGTACCGGACGGGCCAGAGGGAACACGAAGCTCGAAGATTTTATTTCCCGAACACGTCACAGTACGCGCCCACGGTCAGAGCGAGCCAGAACATTTATACATCTTCCGCCCGGGGACTGATGGCTACTCGCCGGAATGGAAGAAGACGGACAACGCGCTCGAATATGCCCGCGATTTTGGTCCGATTTACTTCGTTGCACGCGCGACCCTAAAGGATGACGGCATCGTTTTTCACTACGAGTTCACAAACCATTCGGGGATTGATTACGACATGGTGACGGCGATTACCGACCCGCGATTTCACGCCGTCTTTTACGACCCGAGGCTGCAGCGAACTTACGTTCATCACCAGGATGGATTCGATCTTCTGGCGTCGGATACACCGGCCCGGCTGACGATCCCGGTGGCAAACTGGTTCCCAGCCCGCTATTTGGCTTCCTACACCGCGCCTGTCCCGAAAGAGCGCATACAACGTCGTGACGACGGGATTACGTACTACTACAAGTCCAAGCCAGTAGACGTGCCCATGATCGCCACGCTGTCGGAAGATCGTACCTGGGTTGCAGCGAGCTTTGCGCGTGATCCCGGAAATGTTTGGAGCAATCCGGAGCTCACGTGCCAGCACGTGGACCCGGATGTGCCTCTTCCGCATAATGGGCACGCCGCATATGAAGTAAAAATTCTCATCTTCAACGGCTCGCTCGAAGACGCATTGCGTAAGGTGCTTGTGCAGCGCAACAACTTACAGTGACGATACGGCGCCAGCAGCATCCGTTTTCCGAAAGGTTTTGTTTGGCAGTGTGCTCTTTCACGAGATTGGTCATCACATCCACCGCACGATTCGTCCGGAATACAAAGAAAAGGAGGATAGAGGCCGGGATTAGGATCGGAAGCGCATACCATAGCCGATAATTGGGCTAGAAAGCTTAATGCAAACTTTGTGCGAAAACGCTACTAACTATGTCATGGCCCTTTCGGTACTGCAGCCCACCTTTACTCTTAACCTGTTTCAAACTTTTGAAAAATGAATCCGGCTCGTGCCAGACGTGAAAGGGTTGATAGAGGCACTCCTTTGCGGGCGGTGGAGAGACAGCTGAGAGTTCAAGCCATTTACCGTCTTTCCTGCCGATGTCTCAATGACGAGCAGTAGAGAAAAAGCAACTATCACATAGTCTTGGAGGCTGGCCATACCTGCGGTAATTGTAATCTCACGTGCTTTGTTGCTGTTATCAGGCTTATCACTTATTGAGGTTCTGGGTTTCCCTGCTCTACGGGACAACTATTGGACATATGTTGAAAAAACTGGACTTCCCCAACATGGTAAGGAATAGGTGCTTGGCAAGAGTTTTCCGCGCGTGATGACTGGAGGAAAGAGCGGTCCGGTCCCAAGGTTTTTGCAAGGTGGGGTCAGAGAGTGATAGAGAGACTTGCCAACTTGGGTCGCATGAATACCAGCTCTGCTTTCTTTGTCGATGCGCTCCGCCAGTTCTAGATGGGCTCGGAGCAACAGGACCGAGGCGGGCTTGTCAGTCGATGCCGGAAGATCGAAAACTCCAAGTGGAATTACCTTCTGCGGAACCAACAGCTCTCCAGTATGCAAAACAAGGAATGTATTGCTTTGCCTGACGCTGAACTTGATCGCTTGAATTGCGACCTCCCATGTTTCAGGATAGACGTCAACGCGCACGGTTGCGTTCTCCGACCGCAGCTCCGCCCATCCGGGCTTGCCATCTTCGAATTTAAAATCAATATTCCACTGCGTCTCGTACCAATCCTTCGGCCCAAAGAAATAGACCATTAGCAAGGGGCGTCCATCAGATCCGGCAAGCCACAAACTGCTGATGTTGTCGGAAACCGGATAGCCTCCGAACGTCTTGATTGCCAACTCCTGCTCAGCCACCGCAGTCGAGGGTTGTGCCACGACCATCCCGCACAGAGCTGCGACACAAGAGACGAACTGAACCATCGGCAGGCGTCTTTCCATACCATGATTGTTTAGGCCTTCAACTTAGGTTTGAACTGACAGAATTCACAGGTTTGAGTGTTGAAACCAGGCGGTATTACTCTTTTCAGCACAACACGATTGCGCAAAACTGTGCTCATTTTGATTCGTCTCTTTTTTGTCTCAATGAGCAATTGCGAAGTATTTCACCGATTGAGGGTCGTTTCGAGGTTAGATAGCGGAACGCGTCCCCCCATGCTTGTATGCTGCGATCCACACGGTAGCCGTTACTACCAGATAAACGGCACCTGCATATGCGGAGAGAACAATCGGGAAAAAGACGGTGCCCCAAAACCAATTGTGCTCACCGCTAATGAAAATCAGCGGTACGTATAGCCCGTACGTCCCTAACAGGACCAGCGGAGACATGCTGATAGGCAAGCCAAGGGCAACCAGTACGCTGAATAAGAGTCTGGTTTTGGCATTTGCGATACTGTGAAAAGTTTCGTCTCTGCGAGTCCTGAATAGCAAAAATAGGGCCGTTGTAACGGCGGCAATCGTTGACAGTGTTTCGACCCAGCTGCGCCAATTGAGCACAACGTGAAAGTAGGACGCCGGTGCCGTTACACATCCGACGAAATAACATTCGACCGGCTCTGCATCCGGCCTGCTGAAAAGCAAATGACGCCCGAGTTGTTTCACGTATTGGCCATTCGTCTCGTACCAGGGCGGGAACAAGAACACTCCCAAAAAGGCAATGCTGCTGATGGAAAGAATCATTTTCTTGGGTGGATTCATGTCTGTCGGGGGAAGGCCCTTCTCTAAGACACGATTCTAAGGGCACGCACACCCCTTCCTTCGGTGCCGTTGGTAACTGTTGTTAGCTGGCCTTCTCTCATTGAGCTCGCAAACGATCTCCTTCAAGCTCAATCTGTTGCATTTCTTTACGAATATCTATGTCCTTTGACATTTGTCTCGATATCCTTAGGCTTAGGGAAGGGTGCAATGATGATATGCAGCAGCCGCGACCGCATCTCGTTACTGCAGGGATTGGTCAGTGCAGGCGGCAGAAAGCGATGGCAAGTATGGCAACTGGCGAGTCTCGTCGGTCTTCTGCTTTTTCAGCCTTTCCGGCAATATTGAGAACCTTCCGATGCGCGATGGTGATCTTGCTTGGCCTTTCGCTGATCCTTGCTCCGGCTCCCTTGGGCCTCGGGCAAACTACTCAACAACAGCAGGAACAACAGCAACGGGACCAGCAACAACGGGAGGAACAACAGCGTCAGCGCGAGGCAGAGCAGCGCGAACAGCAAGCTCGCGAACAACAACAGCGGGAGGAACAGCAACGGGAGCAACAGGCGCGGGACCAGCAACAACGGGAGCAACAACAGCGTCAGCGCGAGGCAGAACAGCGCGAACAGCAAGCTCGCGAACAGCAACAGCGGGAGGAACAGCAACGGGAGCAACAGGCGCGGGACCAGCAACAACGGGAGGAACAACAGCGCCAGCACGAGGCAGAACAGCGCGAACACCAAGCCCGCGAACAGCAACAGCGGGAGGAACAGGGAGCTCAGCGACAAATGTCGGCGAGCCCTCTAAATAGTGCGAGCCCGTCTTCTCCGTCAGCCAATTCGTCAGTGAGAGTTTCAACTCCCACTGAAGGCCAGGTTCCCGGTGGGACATCAAGGCAACAGCAAACTGCCGCATCCGGTAGCACTGCTGGCAGAACTGATGGAGGTGCGAAAAGGGGTCAAGGAATAGCCCTTCCAGTCTCAGATCTGAGCCGTGGTATCTGCGAGCATGGGCCGTGCGCGGAACCTGGGTCGAAGCCGGTCCAGCCGGAGGTGAATGCGAAACTCTGCAAGAACGGAAACTGCCCGATCTGCGCCCCAGGTCAGTCGCTAGGGAAAGACAACGCATGCGTAGCAGCAAAAGTCGGGAATGGAACGCCTGCACTAGCAAAACCAGCTACCATTCCTCAGACTTGCGCTGCGGGCCAAGTCTGGAACGGCAGCCAATGTGCGCCGACGGGTGCGCAACAGTGTGGGCCCGGGCAGAGCTTGGCGAGCCCTTCCTGTCAGGTTGCTTGCGCCGCTGCTACCGGTGGAGCACAGAATTACATTGCACTTCTGAGGATGGCGCGGCAGGACAAGGATCAGGCGTGTACTGAGAATCCCAATGGGACGGAATGTCAACAGGCAGCCAGTACTTACAACATCAGGCTCAACGAATACCGAAACTTTCTTGCTGGAGTGCCTAGTGCGTGCAGCGGCTTGCCCGATCCGATCTCGATTTGAGCAGAAGGAAAATAGGAATGGACTATTTTCTTTCGGGCTTACCGAACCGTAAAACGGTGCAAGCCCATCTTTTTGCTTTGGTTGGCACGCACGGTCGGTTCTGAATCTCCTCAAACTGGCGCGAACAGGCGATCGCAACTTCTGCTTTCTCCTCGCCATCGGTTGATGAGAACAGGCATTATTGCTTTGCGCTTTTCTTCGCCCTTAATGCTTGGCATGTCTCCCCGGGACAAGCACAATTTGGAGATAATCCGTTTGACGAGAACTAGGCGATCTGGCACTCGTCCAGTAGAGCGATCACCAGCCGACGATTATCTCTGAACGCATTCCAGACCGATTCACACCAATCATGAATGGCCTTGTCTCGCTGAGGCCCTTCGGGTGCCGCCAAGACGTCGAGGGCTGTCATCCTGCCACGATCTTCTGGAAGGTGAATCTTGGGCCATTGCCTTTTTGTGTGCCCGAGCTTCTTGTGAACCTCTTGCACCTGACGACCTGAAAACTTCCTTTCGACGTACAGATATAAGCCGATCAAGCCAAACACGACGGCGATCAATGGGCTATCCGGGTTGGCGTTTTGAACCGCATATGCATCGACGACGTGCTGGAGGATAAATCCTGGGCGGCCCATCGTGTATACGTACACCTCATCGTATGCAGCACGAGTCGGTTTCATATCGCGACAGTGTACTAAGCCCACAAGGCTCGGTGAGTGCTATTGCGATTAGTCCGCAAGAATTCAGCATAGGTCCTAGGTTCGCTGACGTTTGGAATGCTCTCGCCGGGACGCAATCAGCCATTGTCACTCCTTTGCCCCTTTTATTCGCCGCCCCCTGAGGTCAATACCGTGTCAAATTCTTGTCGGCATTCTGAATCTGCAGCGGTCTATCCATTTGGGGCCGAGAAGGATGGCATCAAATATATAGAGGTATCGGATTGTGCGGCGATTTCCGAACGAAAACAGTGGGCCATCGACTCAGCAGCGTCCGCCTATTCTCGCACTCGGTGGGATACAAGTCCTTGTGCGCCGAGAGGATGAGGAAGTCCGGAAAATCGTTGAACGGTATGCTCGTTCATCCCTCGACTCGCTGAAGCTGTGGCCACCAAAATCCTATTTCTTTTCACCTTCTGGCCGCTGCGTGATCGCATATGCCGTGTCCAACAATATCGCCATCTCCCTCGGAGATCCTATCGGACCCGAGACAGAGATCGAGATGACGGCGCGCGAATTCCTGCGGAAATGCAAGAGAAAGGGATGGAGCGTCGCTTTTTACCGAACCTCTGCAGACTTCCTTCCAGCGTATAGAGGATTGGGGCTTCGAAAATTGAAGATTGGTGATGACGCCCTTGTTGATCTTGGGCAGTTCTCGCTGAAGGGAAGGTCGAAGAGGGACATCCGCTCCAAGGCCAACCATTTCCAGCAGATGGGCATGCGCGTTGTAGAATACCCGCCTCCACTGGCACTCGAAACTCTCGCCAAGCTGACTGCCGTTGAGGAGCAATGGCTAGCGATTCCTGGTCGTCGCGAGCGGACCTTTGCAGTCGGACATTTCGATCAGGGTTATTTGCGATCAACACCTGTACTAGCTGTTGCTGATGGTGACGGAAGGGTCCTTGCTTTCGTAAACCTCATTTCAACCAACCCAAGCGAAATCGCAGGCGACGTTATGCGGCGGGGCCGGGACGTCCCTAACGGTATCACGGACTATCTTTTGCTAAAGCTGATCCAGTATGCACGCGAAAAAGGCTACAGCCGAGTAAGCCTCGGTCTCGCCCCCATGACCGGATTCAAGAGAGGAGAGAGTGCGGGACTTGAGGAGCGCCTCATTCATACTGTGCTGCGAAAGCTTGATTTTCTGTTTCGTTTTCGAGGCCTTTCTCAGTACAAGGCAAAATTTGCCACGTCATGGGAACCTCGCTACTTGATCTACGAGAGTCTGCTGCAACTACCGCGCACAGCTCTTGCACTCGTCCGCTTATCGGAAATCAAGAATCGCGAACCTGTGGTCGGCCTGAGCCGCCAGGCCTGACAAAAAGCAGTCCATGAGCTCTTTTCTTCGAATACAAAATCGCATAGTCATTTCAATCACGCTCAGCGCCTGTGTTTATGCGCAGATCCCTCACGCTGGCAAGAATACTTTGACGATCCGCGGACAGGAACAAAGGATTTATTTATATCGGGCTGCAATGCCGGGACCCCATCGCAAGATCTTCTTTGCTCCCGGAGATGCAGGTTGTCGAGGTTTCGCTGTCGCAATCGCGGAGCGCCTTGGGAAGGAGGGGTATGACACGTATTGCCTTGATGTCCTCCACTATCTGGAGAGCTTTACGGGCAAGTCGTTACTGACCACGGATCAGATTGCCTCCGACTTCAATCAGATTACACGCTGGATCCAACAGAAAGACCATGACCCCATTCTGCTCGTGGGCTGGTCTGAAGGTGCCGGCTTAGGGCTTGTGGCGGCGGCAACTCAGGAAAACAAGGCCTTGCTTGATGGATTCATTGCCATCGGTGTTCCAGAAAACAATATCTTGGCGTGGCACTGGAAGGATGTTCGCGCTTGGCTTACCAAGAAGGCGCCTCACGAACCAACGTTCAAAAGCGCTGATTTCATGGCCAGGATTTCTCCGCTGCCGTTTTTCGTAATTGGTTCCACCTCAACTCAATGGGTAACGCCAGAAGCCACGCGCGAACTTTTTTCGCGGGCCCAGGAACCGAAGAGGCTGGCAATGGTGACTGCCCAAGACCACAAATACAGCGATAACACCGAAGGTTTTTTTGTTGCGCTTAGAGACGGTCTGGATTGGGTGCACCACCAGCAACGCTAATCGGGGCGGACGCATTCTGTACATGGGAAGGCAGCCATCGCTGTGGCGAAGAGAACTTATGTACAGTAGGAAGGGGCTGTTCAAAGACTCTCCCGAACTCTAGCCCGTTAAGGCATCTTCCGCCGTACAAAGTTCCGATCCTACGCGCCTTCACACATTGAGTATTCCAGTTTCAGCGAGCAGCGATTAGCACAAATGGGCGCTTTCTCTTCGCCCCCAAAGGTTGAGCGATATTGAGAAAACCTGGTTTTCAATGCGCCGACTGTCTGCTGCGCCACTTGGCGGCATACGGCAGCAAGAATAAATAGAGGCCGGTGAAAAACTGTAATGCGAGTGGGATCACCGCCAAAAGCCCAAGCGAGTTCGTGTACTTCTTCTGCGCTATAGCGATGATGTTGACAATTACGGCCAATGTAAAGGCCATGGATAGCCATCGGTGGGCCTGCCGAATCCATTTGTTCCAGTTCAATCGGAACCTCCTCATGAAGACGAGCCTCGGGGCACCTGGCACCGTCGTTGGGAATTCTAGACTCAGGAACGGCTGGGTCAAGTATTTGTTATCAGGCGACACAACCGAAGGGCGTTGCGATGAGGACGGGAAGGAGCCAGCCAAGTGCGCATGACTGGCCTGAACGAGTGATATCGTGATTTATCGCTCGTTGTCGGGCCGGCTTACGCAGGCAATGCGAAGCTGCACGATCACCCACGCTTAGCCAGTTCCTATTCCTCAACATAATCCGTGCGAAATTTGCCATTACCGTTGAGCTGAACGATGACACTGCTTTCCCTCGTCGCAACAAAATGAGGTACGCCCGCCGGAATTACGATGAAACTGCCCGCGGGGTACCGTTTCAAATTTGTGGGGTTGAATTTCGTTCCCTCGCCCAAATACCAGGTTCCTTCGATGACGGTGACCAGCTCGTTTTCCGGGTGCGTATGCGCGAGGACACGTCTGTTCGCGGGTATCTTGACACGATCAACCCAGACACCGCCCTGACTTGAGTCCCCCAGCAGCTGTGCTCGCTCGCGGCCGTCGGTATAGTACGACGGAGTAAACCATCGCACTTGTAGTGGGGTGAACGCGATTATCTCTTTCTTCTTTGTATCGGCCACCGTCAGCGCGATTGCCGCAAAGGCGAATACTGCAAACATCAGCCTTTTCATCGCCGCTCCTCTCAACGAGCATTATCGCAGGTGGCCCCAATGAGTCGGGCCTTTCGAAAGGGATCTTGAAATCGTGACTGGCAGCGGTAGGTGAGAGAGTTTTACTGTGATGTGAGCAGTAGCTGCGATTTTGGAAGGACGCCCTTCCACGTGCGATAGGGAGATTTTTTGACAACTAGTTCACGGCAGATGCGGCCCCGGTCCGGATCAGCTCTTGCAGGAAGCGCCGATCCAGATCCTTGAGCATCCAATGAAGTTGACGCAAAGCCTGATAGCGAAACAGCACCGAGACGCCATCGTCTGACTGTTCCAGCATTCGACGATCAGTCAGCCAGTAGCTTTAGGTCTTCTGCTGTTCCGTGAATCGCCGCCCCGCAATTGCGTGGAAGATTTGCAGCAAGCAAATCCGCTGCCCGTACCGCATCGCCTTCGCCGAGGACCCTCTGTTCGCATGCCGCTGTAACGTAGAGCCCACCGCTCAATGGCCAAGCAAGAGGGCAATCACCTGTGTAGGGGTATCCAGTGGTGCGACTGAAACACAAGCGATTCAGGGATGTGAAAGGCAGGAGTCGCCGCAACTCAGGTCGTTTTGCGGCTTCAAGAACGAGCGGCAACAGCCCCAGGCGGGAATACGGCTCCGATCCCAGCCGATGTGCAAGGCTTTGCCATGCCTCGGTCACGAAAATCTCTGCCCCACGCTGATGGTTGACCGCCTGTTGAGTTGGCTTGAACCACTCGAATCGGACAGCTATTTCACTGATCGAGGATTTGTCCAGGTGGAAGGCAACAGAGGCTCGGGCAATCTCCCTCAGATCGGAGGTCCAACCTGAACCCTGTAAAACCCCTTGATACCACAGGTCGATACTGAAGTTGCGTACATTCGCCGCTGCCGCTGCCGTTGAGTGGCGCGGCCCATTGTGGATGATCGCCCAACCGGCACTCGCGTCACATCTTATAAGATTGGGATTGCCAGACAGTTCATCACAGATCCGTTGGAGCGAAGGCGACAGCCCGCCCATTTGGGACAAGTCCGAGTACAGAGATCCTTTACTTGGTCCGGCAAGAAATCGTTTGCGAAGCATAAAACGGGTGCCCTGATCTTACACCTGATGCCAACTGATGCCGATTCTTATTCACTTTGGATTCGTGCCGCCGCAGGCCCATTTTTGCTCCGCTTTTCGTTCCTCTTCTGGATTCTTCTTGCCCTTTTGAATCACAGCGATATTAGAAATTTCTCGGAAAATAAGTTCGTAACGATATCCATTCAAATGGCCGTAGGTCGCGCCGAAATGGAACACGCCTATGACAGTTACGTTTACTGTCCGAGCTCCTTTAGGCATTTTCTTCCATGCTTTTCCCAAGGCATCTAAGTTCTCGTTATAGGCCCCAAGCAAGCCACGACCTCTCGGTGGTAGTTGTTGCAAACAGGCGTGGTGACTCCTGTGCGCTTTCCCTTCGCCTTTTCCCTGTCGACGAGCGATTTAGGAATCGCCAACTAGCGCGATTGTGGACTCATGCATCTGAAATGGGAAGGCCGTTGCGGCCTGAAGGAATGGAGGAACCTGCAATGCCACACTATGTAACCCTCGTCCGTTATACGTCGCAAGGAATTTCAAAAATCAAGGACAGTCCATCCCGTCTCGACGCGGCCAGGAAAGCTGCCGAAGCTGAAGGAGGGAAGATTCAGACTTGGTATTTAACCATGGGACAGTACGATGCAGTTCTGATCTCAGAGTTCCCCAGTGACGAAGCTTGCGCAAAGTTTACTCTCTCAGCCAGCGCACTCGGAAACATCTCCACAGAGACCCTAAAGGCGTTTCCGGAGGCAGACTATCGCAAGATCATTGGGTCTCTGCGATGAGGCATTAGAAATCACAGCCAAGCCGCCCGACCGTCTGGGCGGCTTTTCTCCAATCTTGGTCGGATTTGGCTCTTGGGTGGTCTTGCGTTGATGAAAACGGCTCTTTCAAAAGCAGCGGCTATCCTACGCGAGTTCTCGAATGAACCGGACGAGAAAATCGTTCGCCAACTTGCAGCCGCTGGAATCGACCGAGTAGCTGCTGCGCGTCTGGTCGAGTTCTTGCCGATGTGGGGCTCAGGTTCTCCGATCGCTTTCAAAGGGAACTGATTGACGGAGGAATTTCCGAAGAGCGGCCGTTGGACTCTGAACCTCTTTGGGCACCAAGCTCTCCTGTTCGCTCAGTCCGAACAGGGAGTGGGGTGGCGAGAACAGCATTGCTGGCGATTGCAGCACGTTCGGCTGAGTTTGGGGCGATACTCCAGCTTGCGGATAATCCTTCGCAGCTAAAGAACATCGTCCTTACGCCGACACTGTTTCTCTGGCCAGACGAAGGCCCAGCTCTCTAAATTGCTGAGTCTGTCCGATTGCACTTCGACTGAAATCGGGGTCAACTCGGGCGGTGAAGCCAACATTTCTTGGAATCAACATGGCGATTTGCCACGAGCTGTGGCGATCGGGGGCTTCTCAAGAGAGCTGAGTGCACTAGCGATGTGGCCATTCCCATCGACCAAAGATCAGCTTCGGGATTCCAACCAACGATCCAGTGCGACCCATGGACCGCATCTGGTCGGGACATAGCGCCGACTCAGCAGTGTTGCGATCGCACCCAGTTCGGGGCAATCTGGATAGCCAATCCAACCCGCAACGATATGAGATAGTCCGATCCATCCGGCTACGAGGGCCAGCGGCCAAGCGATCGCAGGAACCGGCACGTGAAAAGAGCCCCATGCCACCATGAGCCATCCGAACCCCACGATCACCCGCGCGAACCTCTGTCGGCTGCTGATTGCGTGCGAAGGCCCGGCAGCCTCGCCAAGCGTGCACTCGGAACAGTACGGCATCTTCACGGGTAGGTCTCCACACAATCAGTGTAATCGCTCTTTAAGCTCCCTTTCCCGGCCAATGAGCGATACGGCGATTTATCGTCATTCGGGACAGGACGCAGCACTTACGAACTCGCCTCGCCATCCCGGCTCGCAATCACCAAAACATAGCCGTCGGGATCGCGGAGCCACATTTCTCTGTGTTGGGGCGCCGGGTTGACGTGAGGCTCAAGAATGACTTCAGCCCTTAATTCGCGCGCTCGATCGACCGTCGAGTCAAAGTCGTTGACTTCAAACCAAAGTAGTACCCCGTGCCCTGGAGGCGCGGCGTTCGGGTTGACAAGGTTTGGATGATGCTGCTCGTCCCAAGCGTGGAGTTGAAGAATCAAGCGACCCGACGAGAACACCCGATCATATAAATCACGGTGTCTGTGATCAGGCAGCGAATCTGCCGCAAACAATCTTCCGTACCAACGGCTACTCGCCCTGACGTCGCGCACGGCGATCAAAGGTTGAGCTTCTACGGACACAGCCATGCGCAATAGCATAACGGTTGATGACGGGCAATGGGGCGCAAAATGCCCGTAGTGCTCCATTCGCTTTTTTGGGGGTGCTGAGCGATATGGCAATTTCTCAACGGAGTCAGTCAAACTGGCCCTTCAGCGCGGGGCCTTAAGGGGGCTATGAGACTGGGGAACCATCGCGGCACATGGCGGCAATATTCCTCGTAGGTAGGGCCGAAGCGTCTTCGCAAAGCCGGTTCCTCGCGCCGCACGACCAGGACGTGGAGCACGGACATCAGAACAACAGCAGCTACGATGTCCATCCGACGTAACTCAGCGTGGCAGAGGTAGACTCCCAAGAGGATCAACCCTCCCGCAACATAGATAGGATTTCTTATGTAACGGTAGGGCCCTCCAGTGACGAGAGCAGTCGGCGCACTCTCGGATGATCCTCCCTCGAGACGGGCGAGGGTGACGTTACTCCACAGATGCAACCCAACTCCAATGATCAGTACAGCAACGCCCAGCCAGCCGATGGGAGTGCCCCGAAATGACAAGAGAGTCGCGGCGGGCCGGGTCGTCAAGTACGCCAACAAAAGGCCTGCGCCCAGCCACACCATCGAGCGAACAACAGCATTGCCCCCCGGTAGCAGCGTCATTTTTGATGGTCTCCGCATCGAAGGTAGCGATTCGTTTGCATCATACGCCGGGGCAAGACTAGCAGTCTCAAGATAGTTGCTGATACCAGGGCGTTGTCACAAGCGCGTGTCTTCTATTCGCCTTTCTTCGGCTCCATGAGTAACCGCAGGGTGCTTTCTGTTTCAATGATCTCCCGATGGAGATCAGCCACAGGAAAGTTCTGGACGAGCTTGGTGACGGCAGAGGGTGGTCGGACCACTACCACAGCCAAATCAGGGCGCAGGCATTGAATCCACCCGCACGGATTACATCGCCCCAAAGGATGGAGGATCTAGTCACGGTCCTTACTAGCGCATCTGCTACAAGGTTGAACAACGACGAAATACCCCAACCAAAGGCCACCCCGGCTGGTATGGCTCTCCAAGGAATCGCGAGCGTTCGGCTAACGATTACCAGGATGATAAGCAGTCCCGTATCGAGGAAGTCTTGGGCGAGAGAGAGCCTTGCCAAGGCGCTAGTCCCTCCATCCGTTGAGATGTCCGTCCCCATCGCCGCCAGAGTCGTCGTACACAGTGCAAGCATGACGAGAGTCCATCGCCGTAGAGATTTCAAATGCCTCGCCAAGGAGGCGTGAGAGAAGATGAGAATATTTGCCAGCTGGTACAGCACTGCGAGTTCAAGAAGGAAAATTGAACCCATCAGCAATGACACACTCCGCGACCAGACCTCGTATGAATGCACTCTTTGGAGCGTGAAAAGTATCAAAAACTCAATCGGGTAGCTTCCCACAAGAACCAAGAATAGGGAAAACTCCGGATGCGCTTGTTCGAGAGTCCTACGAGAAATACGACCACGCACAGAAAGCCGGAAGTTGCCCAAAGCGTGCGCTCAAGCAAAACAGGAGTTGAGTGCGTGGCATCAATCACGCAGGAATTCTACATGCGGGTCTTTTCGCCCATACCCCCCTTCGCGCCGAACGGTGTACTATGGTTGGCTTTGCAGCCAAGGGGGGACCCAATGAAAACGGGGCGAGTTACTTACCTGATGGTAGTCGTCGTTTTGCTCGCAGAAGCCGTACCTTGCGCGCGGGCGCAGCAGGGAACTGGAGCGAGTACAGCACAACAATCCCTACCATCTGCTTCGATGCCCGCGCCTTCGCAGGCCGCCGGTAAGTCAGTAAAGGTAACCGCTTACACGCTGCCTCCTGATCTTTACAAGAAGGCACGAGACCGCAGCCGAATCCAATTTCGCCTCGCCGTGATCGGCTTCATCTACGGCTTGGTCGTGTTGTGGGTCATTCTTCGTTGGCGAATCTCGTCCGCATATCGCAACTGGGCCGAGTGCTTTTCGTCGCGGCATTTCCTGCAGGCGGTCATTTTTGCGCCTCTTATCCTGCTTACGATTGCGGTGCTCACGCTGCCCCTCGACATCTATGGAGAAGTGGTCGACAAGAGATTTGGACTCTCAGTTCAAGGCTGGGGTTCGTGGAGTTGGGACTGGATCAAAGCCGAAATTGTCCTGTTGATCATAGGAACGATTCTCGTCTACCTGCTCTATGCCGTCATTCGACATAGCCCGCGGCGATGGTGGTTTTACTTTTGGCTCGTAGCACTGCCGCTTGGCCTGTTGCTAGTTTTCATCACTCCCTGGGTCATTGATCCGCTCTTCCACAAATTTGAGCCATTGCAGCAGAAAGATCCTGCATTGACGGCAGCGCTCGAACAAATGGTTCAGCGGGCGGGCGTGGACATTCCGCCGCAGCGCATGTTCTGGATGGGCGCGGGGGAAAAGACCACCGAACTGGATGCTTACGTCACCGGCTTCGGCGCGTCGAAACGAATCGTCGTTTGGGACAACACCATCGCGAAGATGAACACGCCGCAAATCGTTTTCGCCGCCGGACATGAAACCGGACATTATGTGTTGCAACATATTCCCAAGGGGATCACGTTCTTTGCATTGCTGTTCCTTTTGCTGTTTTATGTCGGATACCGCTGCATCGGGTGGGTACTCGCCCGCTGGGGTGCTGGTTGGGGAGTACGCGGCGTTGACGACTGGGCCTCGCTGCCGGCGCTGATGTTGCTGCTCTCAATCTTCTCATTCGCGGTCAACCCGATTACGAGCGCTGTGAGCCGGTATTTTGAGCACCAGGCCGATCGATACGGCCTTGAAGTTACTCACGGCCTCACGCCCGACTCGGGACAAGTGGCAGCGCAAGCATTTCAGGTCTTGGGGGAAGTTGATTTGGCCGACCCTGATCCGAACCCCGTGGCGGTATTCCTATACTATGACCATCCCACCATTTCCGACCGCATTCGTTTTGCGCTGACCTACGATCCATGGTCGCAAGGCGGACAAGGTGAATTTCTGAAGTGATTCATTGATTGCGAGCGAGCCTTGGTTGGCCCAGGGGAATTTGCAAACTTCTCTGGGCAAGGCGAACCTAAGTACCGCAGTCTAAACGAGCAGGGAAAAGAGCTGATGCAAACCGGGAGCCTTGCGGGTCTCACGGAGTAGGACTCATTATTCGAGCCTTCACCGTTGATGGCTAGCCTGGGTTGGTTGACCAATCAGGGGTCAGTTTCTGCCGACGCCACAACCGCCTGCTGTTTGAAACACCTCGATCGCCGACCAGACACCCAAGCCTATGCCGTTCGCCATCTGCGTCAAATCAACCATATTGTGCGCCAGAAAGATGCACACGGAACCTGCTTTGGGATCCGCCTGCCACCAGCCCCCAAACGCGCCAGGCCAACTCACGGTTCCCGGGTTGCCCCGGCGCATGAAATCGTTCCTATCGGTTTCGAGCACAACAGATACACCCAGACCAAACCCTCGACCCACAGCAAAGGGTTTGCCTCCAAGCAGAGTGAAATTCGCACGTTGGCTGTCGGTCAGCTGATTGGTCATCATCATCTCCAATGTTTCCGGACGCAGTAGGCGAACGTCCTCCACCTTGCCATCGCCTAGAAACAGCCTAGCGAACTTCAGGTAATCATCGACCGTTGACCAGAGGCCTGCACCACCCGATTCGTAAGCCATATTCACAGGTCGTTCCGGGACGACTACGCCACCCCAGGTGGCCCGTCTGGTCAAACGCGCGGATTCATCGAAACCATAGGCCGCAGCTCTTCGGGCCCATTTCGCTTGGGGAACGACAAAACCAGTGTCCTTCATCTTCAGGGGACTGAAGATAAGGCGCTCAAGTATTGCTCCGAGGGGTTCCCCTTCGATTCTCGCGAGGAGCAATCCTAGAAGGTCGGTCGCACGACCGTATGTCATCACCGTTCCCGGTTGGGCGATCAATGGCAACCGCGCGAGCCCAGCGATCCAGTCATCGGGAAGAACATCGCTATCGATGTCACCGCCAAGCACCTCGCGATATGCCTGGGCGATTGGACCTCGATGAAAATCCGCGTAGGTTAGACCGGCACGATGGGTTAACAGATCGCCGAAGGTGATCGAGCGTTCGGCGGCATCGGCCTCATTGAGGGGACCATTTGCAGATCGGAGAACCCGCATGTGTGAGAACTCCGGAGCGTAGCGAGTAATGGGCTCATTCAGATCGATCCTGCCGGCGTCAGCCAACATTAACGCGGCCAGGGAGGTAATTGGCTTCGTCATAGAAGCGATCCGAAAAATTGTGTCCCGTGAAATCGGACTCTTGGCTTCCAGGTCGCGCCAGCCTACGCAAGTGCTCGTGGCTTCGTGCTTGGCCTCGCGCCATACTAAGGTTGCGGCTCCCGCGAGTTGTCCCGCATCGACCACGGGTTGCAAAGCGGCTTGGATGGTTTCTTGAGTAGGCATATTGGTCGGCTGTCACATTCTGTGCAACTAATATAATATCATTATAAAATAATAACAATATAAAATAAAGAGATGTCTGAGTCCAAAGATTCTCGACGCTCGCAGCCCAAGGGCGATAAACGCGACCGCACTCGAGCCAAACTTCTGGAATCCGCTCGCGCCTTAATCCGCGAAAAGGGGTATGAGCAAACAACCCTAGAAGCCATCGCGGAGAGAGCGGGCATGACAACGGGAGCGATCTACGGCAACTTCAAGAACCGTGACGACCTCTTCATTGCGCTGGGACAGACGTACTGGACCCCTGTCGTCCCGAAAGTGAAGCTCCCTACGAACTTTCCTCAGATCATGCGAGCCATGGCCGAGGCAACAATTGAGGCGATTCCTGCTCGCAGTACCGCTGCGGTAGGACGGCTCACTGGGTTGGCTTATGCGCTAACACACCCTGACCTGCAATCGCGGGTCAAGCAGGTAACCGCTGAGAGCTACGCGATTGGCGAGCAGTGGCTTCAGTCTGTGACCAACGAAGAAGATCTTCCGATGCCCGTTCACCAGTTGGTGCCAGTGATCCACGCCCTCACCGAAGGGCTCGTGTTCCAAAGATTGCTAACTCCTGAACTTGTGCCGGACGAGGTGATCCGCTCAGCCTTCGCAGCATTGGCGATAAAGTCCGGCGATTAGCATCCGACGGGAATCACCGAGAACCGCCTCGAGCTTTTATGAGAAATGAGCGAGATTGCGATTTAGCATCAGCTACGCTTTCTTTTCCCACAACCTACATGGTTCTAGCCGAGCAGTTCCGCAGCACGCGGTATTGGCGTAGACCCTGAGAGAGGGTTTAATGGAAAATCAACGGTCGTTGAAGGAGATTACGTGAGTCCTGGAGAGTTGCAGGGAAAGTATACGGTCGCCTTGAAGCGAATTGCCGGCAAAGCAGGCTCGGACGCGGGCGATCGGCATAAACCGATTTACCAAGGGAATTCACAGATCACTGAGCAGCAGGCTGTCGAAGAAGCCGCCAAAGCTTTGACTGCTTTATGGAAGGTCAGAAGATCCGAGAAGGCCTAAATTGTTCAGTCTTTGAGTCGCCATGTTTCACTCCCCTTTCTTGGACTGCTCCTGTGTGGCTCGAATTTGCTTGAATTGGCCAGCCAGTTTCTCCAGTTCCTGATCCGAAAGTTTCTCTATGTCAATCATTTGGTTGTTTGCAGCTCGGAGCGCTCGAATGACTTCGTCCAGCTTCAGGTGGAGTGCTTTGGCATCGCGGTTCTGAGTGTTCTGGATCAGAAACACCATGAGGAATGTGACGATCGTGGTTGCGGTATTGATGACCAATTGCCAAGTGTCGGAATAACGGAAATGCGTCCCCAGCGTAGCCCATACGATGACCGTTATCAGGGCTATGGCAAATGCCCATTTGGAACCCACCCAGTCTGAAGCCCTGGTGGCGAAAATATGGAAATGGTCTGCAACTGTTCGGCTTTTGTGCATTTCTGCCCTCCCAGTCATGCACAATTTCTGATGCAAAAAAAGCTACAGAGAAAAGCCAGTTTCTTACAGCGAACTTTGACCAGAGACAAGAGGGGACTTACCACCACGAATCTGCAATACCTGAACTTTGTGGCTGATGAATCTGTCCCCGGACACATCAGCGTTCATTCTCCAGGCATCCTAAGGTCGTAATTTGTCCGTGCTGATCCGCAAACATCCCGTGCTCATAGCCAGCGGAACCGTGATGTATGCAGTCCACGTTCTTGGCCAGGAGCGTGCCGACGGCACCTGGAAAGGGTGGCTTGAGTTTCATCCGAGCGGGATGGGTTCTATTCTTCGCACGGATCAGGAAACATCACAGCCGAATCGCACGGCGTTGGAATATTGGGCTGACGGCCTGGAACCCGTGTACATCGAAGGCGCACTTGCCCGCGCTCAAGGGCGGCTGCTTTAATCAGTTGAAGCCATGCCGTCGACGTTCGAGACCGGATCAGAGATCTATCGTCAACTACGAGATGTTTCCGGCTTGCCTGGGGCTTCGTTCCTTCTTGAAATGAAGACTCGTGCAGCGCACCCTGATCGTTTCGGATTAGCCGTCGGGCTCATTTTTCTTCCAGTAGCGGCTTGATTTAATCATTACACCCATCCAGAGGAGGAGGGCCATGGGGACCGCAAAGCAAAAAGCCGTTGCCGTAGACCTGGAGTGTTTAAAAGGATGGCGCGCCATGATATCGAATCGAAGACTCAGAAAGCAAAATAAGAAAATACCTGCAAGCCAGACAGTGGCAAACTTCGAGAAGCTCCAAGTATCGCTGGGTTGTTGTGAGTCGGGCGCAACAGGTTGAGTTAACGCAATCGGGGTCCGGAGCGTCGCTCCGCATTCCTTGCAAAAGAAGGAGCCAGTCTCAGTAGAGCCACATTGCGGGCAAACCGAACCTTGAGCAGCACTGCGCATGTCGCGCATTATCATACTTTCTTCCGCATTAACAAACCTGGTCCGAATCTGGTTTGAGTCATTCCGATCATGTCAAAACCAGTGGCCAGATAGAAATTTTCCGCGTGCGGATTGCCCACCACGTGGAGATACCCGGACCCTTGCTTTCGGGCGACTTCGGCGCAGTATTCGACTAACGCTCTTCCAATTCCGCGACGTTGCATACTTGGCTCAACAAACATCGCGTCCAGTTCACTATCGCCATCCGCTCTAGGTTCTATGGCAGCAAATCCGACTATCTCACCAGCGCACTCTGAGACAAACACTCTGCCGCAGGCAATTTGGTCAACCGCTAACCCAATCGCGTCAGGATGAGCGAGCAGAGCATCGCGATCGCCTACATTCCCAAGTGACGCACGGAGCTGTAGCTGTTCGAGTTCCTTCTGTTCAGATGGCATCGCCGGACGAGTTAGAATTGCTTCCATTTTGAGCGAGTGCAAGAGCAAGATTTATCACCAGCTACAATCGCTGGGTGAGCACATGCCCAACTAGATCTATAAATTCCGCTTGCTGCGGGCATTGAATACGCTGTCTGGTGCAAGTGCTCAGGAGAATTTTATGCCACGACTTGCCTGCTTTCTCTTCTTGGCATTCGCCATCGCCGCTGCCGCCGAGGCCCCGAAGCCACAGTACCCTTCGACTCATTGGCCCATCGAGAACGGAAGCTTCGACATTCGGGACTTCCGCTTCGACACCGGTGAGACGCTCCCTGTCCTGCACCTCCACTACCTCACGCTCGGGGAGCTGCACCGCGACGCCGAGGGTCACGCCGACAATGCCGTCCTTCTGCTGCATGGCACCGGCGGCAATGCCCATTCGCTACTCAACCCCGTTTTTTCGGACATCCTCTTCGGCCCCGACCAGCCGCTTGATATCAAAAAATACTTCATCATCCTGCCCGACGACATCGGCCACGGCGAGTCCAGCAAGCCCTCCGACGGCCTCCGCATGAAGTTTCCCCGGTACACCTATGACGACATGGTTCGCTCGCAGCACGAGATGCTCGTCGAGGGATTGCATATCGATCATCTCCGCCTCATCCTCGGCACCTCGATGGGCTGCATGCAGTCTTTTGTCTGGGGCGAGACTTTCCCGCAGTTTTCCGACGCGCTGGCGCCTTTCGCCTGCCTGCCCATCGAGATCGCTGGCCGCAATCGAATGTTTCGCTACATGGCCATGCAGTCGATACGCGACGATCCCGCCTGGGACAACGGCAACTACTCCCATGAACCCATGGAAGGACTCCGCGGAGCCGCCGACTTGCTGATCATCGCCGGCTCTGCGCCCCAGCAGATGCAGAAGGACTTCCCGACGCGGCAGCAGGCTGAGGATTACGTGAACCGAACCGTCAACGCCACCATCGCTCGCACCGACGCCAACGACTTCCTCTATTACTTCGACGCGTCCCGCGACTATAACCCCGAGTCGAAGCTCAGCTCCATCTCGGCGCCGGTCCTTTGGATCAACTCCGCCGACGACTTCATTAACCCGCCGGAACTGGAGATCGCACAGAAGCTGGTCACTCGGATGCCGCACGCCCGACTCGTCCTGGTTCCGGCCTCGATGGCGACCTACGGCCATGGCACTCACACCCATGCAGACGTCTGGAAAAGCGATCTCATCGAGTTGTTGAGGGTGTCGGCGAAGAAGTAGTCAGTCTCCTCTTAAATGGGAAATCAACAACCGCTAGCGACGGCTGGCGTTCCGCAGAAGTGGGCTGTTGTTTTTGAACTGGCTGGGTCCTTCTAAGCGAAGCGAAGACTACTTGGTCTGAGCCTCTAGTTCGGCGGTCAGATTGACACTGCCGCCAGTAACCTTGAGCTTGCGTTCCCAACTCTTGAATCCGCTCTTGCTCACGGTGATGGTGTGATCTCCTAGAGCAACTTCGATGGTGGACGGAGTGTTGCCCACAAAACCACCGTCAACTTCAATATCCGCACCGGCCGGGGTGGACGCTATGGATAGCTTGGTCATGCTCGTTGCGGCAGCTTGCTGAACCGGAGGAGCAGGTGCGGGCGGATTGTCCTTCAGCGCCTCCTCCTGGCTCATAATGCGCAACTTCTGCTCGACTTGTTCCTCGCGAGTTCCCCTGCTCGGATCATATCCATCAGCAGAAACTTTTGCGGTTACGGGTATGTATACAGATGCCTTTTCGATGCGAAAGTGAATTACATCCCGACCTTCAGGGTTTCTCCCCTCCACATTCCTTTCCCGTAGACTGAGACAGGGCTTCTTGGCCGCAGTCCAACTCGAGAACCTTCGTGCTCGTCTGTACTTTGTATGTATAGGTGTATTTCGAACGGCTTCCTACACTGCCGGTTCTCGTCGTGCCAGGAGCCCCAAAAATGGATCCATCAACATGGGTGTGTTCTGTGGTCCCAAGCCAATAATCTTTCCTTCTTCCGGATAGCTTTTTGGTTCCTTCTTGGCAGCCGCGGTACCTGCCAGAATGCCCAACAAGAAGACACACAAGATTACAGACGTAGCTTTGTGTACATCCTGTTTATGGCATTGCATGACCGCCTCCCAACCATCGAGTTCGTAATATAGGGTGTAGATATTATCCGCTCTGACGAGGAAACATAATAGTGCCTCAAACTGCAGTCTTTGAATGAACTCCAGTCGGAGAACGTTATTCTCGCTCCCGATCGCAACCTGACACTTGAGTTCGTAAGAAAGGAAATTGTCCTCCCTGAGCACGGTGCGATCTGACTCTCGGGTTCCCCACTAGCATTCGCACATGCAAGAACCTGTACGGTCGTAACCTTTGGATACGCACCTATCGCTGCTAATCTCGGAGGTAACGAAGGACTGCATTATTCGTCGCCCGCCACTCGAAAAATCCAAGCCGCAAGGCAAGAGGCGAAGCAGCCATGCCGGGTTTGAACAGTTCGCAAAGCCCCACATTCTATCGAGTTCGAATCATGGACGGACACAGCGCTTCCGGATTACTGGTGAGCGCAATGGGCAAGCGTTGCATTCCATCGACCCAGTATTGGCTGACGGTGGATGTTTGCACTGCTTATCGCTTTCCACGTAGTGCCGCACTACACGTCCAGGTGCGACTCGGAGAGATGGGATTCATGACAGTATTGGAAGAGATTCGAGACTAAATTCCCCTCAATCGCGATAAATTTGAGCGATTCGATGGAGCCAACGTTGTGATGCCTGCTAGGCCTGAAGAGCGCGTACCGGTCGATCTAGACATCCGTGTGTGGGGTATGGCCGCCAATGGGCGTGGCTTTTCCCAGCGTGCTCGTACCCAGAATATCAGTGCTTCGGGTGCGCGGCTCTGCCAGATTGAGCATGACCTCAAGATCAGGGACATCATCGGAGTGCAGGCCGGCGAGAAGAAGACGCGATGCAAGGTGGTATGGGCAAGGGAAACGCGATCGATTCAGAAGATTGAAGTAGGCGTGCAACTTCTGAGCCGAGTGGAATGCCCATGGAGCCCTTTTCTCCTTAAGGGTGATCAACTTCCATCCAACCTGCCGCCGGGCCGCAGGAGATGGGCCCGGCATAAAATTGCCTTTCCCATTACTCTCCAAGACGAGCTCACCTTGGTTCGTGTAACCGCAACCGATGTAAGTGGTAGCGGTTGTTATGTCGAGATGCTTTCGCCCTTTCCCATAGGAACTGGACTCTGCGCGGAGCTTTGGGTTGGGTCGGAAAGGGTTATGACCCGCGCCCTGGTGCGCACCTGCGATCCCAGAGTTGGCATGGGAATCGAATTCGTCGGGTTGAGAAGCGAAGACCAGCGGCGTTTTCAGGACCATCTTCGGGCCGCTTACCCCTTCAGTTGCTCAATCGAGTACCAAACCCCAACCTCAAGAAGGCCTCCCAGCTAGAGCAGGAATCCTAAAATCCAGCCGGTAGGATCGAAAATTGGGGACCACATGCGATCCTAGGTCATTAACCTGCAGGCGTATGAGGGACGCCCGTTGCGCGTGGATGGTACATCCATGGCAGACCTTCAGGTTTGAGGTGACCTAGAAGTGAGGTTTTTTGCTACTCGTTGGCAATGGTTCGCAGTTCTGGCGTTGATTATTGCGATATTTGTCGTTATGCCACAAGACTGGTGGCATAGAAATCACCTTCCTTCCGCTGTTGTGACGACACTGCAACAGGCAGATCACTTTGAGCTTTTATCTCTGGACCCGAAGTTGCAAAGCTTTCCTGAGGAAGACAGCTTCCACGGATACGGCATCCTCAGCAGGGTAACGATTTCCGACGCAAATACTCGCAAGAGGCTGATATCCGCGCTCCGGCGAGGTATGCGCGAGAATTCAGACACAATTGCAGCGTGTTTTCATCCTCGCCATGGAATTCGCGCTGTGCGCAAAGGGAAAGAGGCAGATCTTGTCATCTGTTTCGAGTGTTTGCAGATCCAATTGTTCGGTGATGTACAAGGTGAGTTTCTGGTTTCGGATTCTCCCCAAGCGTTCTTTGATGAGACCCTCAAGGCGGGTCGGCCTCGCTAGGTGAGTCGTGCCCTTTCTAGCTCGCCGGCGTGACCAGGCATTCGCGGTTTGCCGGTTCGACCAGGGGACCCTGAGCAAAGGGGCCGTAAGACAATTGCTCTTCTGCTCGCTGTTTGGGAGGTGGACTCGGGGGAGGCCTCGGATGCCGGGTGCGATGCGTTTTTTTCTCTTGGCGGGATGCCCCTCAGATAGTAGTCTGCATGACGAATTTTTCCGACTGCACCGCGGAGAATGCTCCATGCGACGCACTGCGATACTTGCCATCCTGCTTTGCCTACCGAGCGTGACCATTGCTCACGCTGAAGACCTTTTCGACATAAGGCCAATGGCCGATGGTGTCTATGCGGCCATCGCGAAACCCGCCTACAAGGTCAACTGCAACGCTGCCATCATTCTTCTTGGCGATTCCGTTCTCGTCGTCGACACGCATTCAAAACCATCAGCCGCCCGGGCGCTAATCGAGCAAATCAAGAAGCTCACCGATAAGCCGGTGCGTTACGTTGTCAACACCCATTTTCATTGGGATCACTATCAGGGTAATCAAGCCTATCCGAGCTCGTGGCCTGCGGGTGTCGAAATCATTTCTTCACAGGCCACGCGTGAAAATATAGAGCACCGCGGGATTCCTCGCGTCAAGTACGAAATCGCTACCATGCCCAAGGAGATCGAAAAACTGAAATCAGACCTCGCTACCGCGGCTGATCCTAAACAGCAAGAAGGACTGCGAACCAGCCTCCAGCAGGCCGAATCCTACCTCGCCGAGCTCCGGAGCATGCAGTTTACCCTTCCTACTTTAACTTTCGATCGCAGCTTTATCATTTACCGCCCGGCGCGCACGGTTCAGATCCTGTGGCTGGGGAATGCCCACACCAACGGGGATGTCTGGGTTTATCTGCCGAAAGAGAAGATTCTCATTTGCGGGGATGCCCTTCACGGTTGGACACCCTTCATGGGCGACAGCTATCCGTTTGACTGGATTCAGACGCTGGATGCGGCTGAGAAGCTTGATTTTGACCAAGCTCTTGGCGGCCACGGCGATGTCATGCGCGGAAAAGAAAAATTCGAGCTGTGGAAGACCTACTTCCGAGACTTGCTGGAGGAGACCGGAAGAATTTATGGCCAGGGAGCGAGCCTCGAAGAAGCGCAGAAACAAGTGTCCACAATTCTGATTGCTAAATACGCCTCAAAGTTCGATCCCAATTTCCCGCGCAGTGTCACCGCCAATGTCACCAAAGCCTACCAGGTCATTTCACTAGCTCGCTGAAATGATCTCGCAGCTAACAAATTGATAGCGTCTCGCAGAGTGGGACCGCCGCATGTTCTGCCGGCGACCCCACTCCCCGTTGGCTTGTTCCCACTCCAAAAGATTTCATGTGCGCGGATGACTAGGCCTCGAACTGCTTGCACTACCATCCTTCAACTATGCTGTCTTTTTCCCAAAAACTCCTCCCAGGCCGTCCTTCACCTTTTCGGCCATGCCTCCCGTCTTCTCTCCTATCCCGCCACCTTGCAATAGGCTGTCCAGCTGGTTGCCGACGCCGGGCAGTTTCGTCTTTAAGAAAGAGATGGCTGTTTCTGCCGCCTGGCGGGCTTTGTCTTCTCCTATTCCTGTTCTCTGTGCGATTTGGCTGATCAATTCGTTCATTTCTCACTCCTTGGTTGAGTTCTAATTGCGAGGTTTGTTTTGCGCTCCACCGAATTGCTTGCAACCCAGGATCACGCGGAACGTTCCCGGAGGCCGTTATAGACGGTGAGGAGTAGGACAGCTCGGACTCTTGATTGAGAAAGGGAATCAGATTTCGTCGTAAGCTTAGTTAAAGATCGCCCGCGTTTGCACTGTCATTTGATGAAATCAGCCTGTGTACGGCCGCGGGAGGATGCTGTGTATACGACGGCTCCTGGCCAGAGTTCCACGAGTGGGGTTGGCCTGCTCCTCAAGCGGGCCGCTCTTCGATTTGTGCAATGGCCCTCAGAAATCAATGAGGGAACCGTTCCCCTGCGGATTCCGTATACTTCCGGGTGGCAGGAACCATCATGAAATGCCGGTTCTTGTGTTGCCTATGGTGTGCGATTTTCGTAGTCGCCCCGCCTGCTAGCGCGGTCAACAAGCCCAGCTCCAGTAGATCGTCTGCCCCGACCGCCATCGTGCATGTGAACGTGATCCCCATGGACGGCGAACACGTACTTTCGGACCAGACAGTGTTGGTGGAGGGGGAGACAATTGCGCGCTTAGGTCCGACACAATCGATCAAGTTGCACCCCGGTACGCGACGCATCGATGGCCATGGCATGTATCTGATCCCCGGACTGATGGATGCCCATGTCCATCTGGAATCGCAAACCGAGTTTCCCCTCTATTTGGCAAACGGCGTAACTACGGTCTTCAATTTGGATGGCCGTCCCGCTCATCTTCTTTGGAGAAGGCAAGTGGCGAAGGGAGAGGTTCTAGGCCCGACAATTTTCAGCACGGGACCGATTTTTCACCAAAAGCGAAGCCCGGAAGAGGATGTGAAGCTGGTGGACGAGCAAGCTGTGGCCGGCTATGACGGTATCAAAATCTATAACGAGGTGTCGAAAGAAGAATATCCAGCTTTAATCCGCGAGGCCAAAAGAAAGAACCTGTTGCTGATGGGCCATGTTGCCCGCGAGCCTGGTTTCGCCTTAACCCTGCAATCAGGTCAGTCCATCGCACACTTGGAAGAAATCGTCTATACCAATTTCAATCCGCAGCACGATGATGATTTTGATCATCTAGTATTTGACGAATCGAAGATTCCTGAAATCGCGCGAGAGACCAAGCAGGCCAACATCTACGTGACACCGACCCTCGACAACTTTGCCATGATCGTTGAGCAGGCGACCGATTTGGGCACGTTCCTAAGGAATCCGGAGCTCCGATACGTTGCGCCCTGGACCCTCGACAACTTTGCGCCCGCCAATGACCGGTACAAGAACCGTTTCGGACCGGAAAAATATCCTGTCCTTCGCAATTTGCTCGCGATTCAACGCAAGCTCTTGAAGGCACTCAGCGAGCAAGGCGTACCACTCATGGCTGGGACGGATGCTACCGAGGTAGGACCGGTAGCCGGCTTCGGTTTGCATCACGAGCTCAAAGAATTCGTAGAGGATGGACTTACGCCGTACCAGGCGCTTGAAACCGCCACAACCCATCCTGCCCGTTACTTGCGGCAGTCCGGGCAGCTCGGGTCGATCGAAACCGGGAAGCGTGCTGACCTGGTATTGCTCAAGGCAAATCCCCTCACTGATATTTCTAACACGCAGAAAATCGCCGGCGTGATGGTACGCGGCCGTTGGCTTGGGGAAAAAGACCTGACTTCCAAGCTCGAGGAGGTGCCGGGGGCGTACGCCCGGGAGGAGCAGAAGGTTGAGCGGATGATGCACGACGAGCCCGGTAAGGCGGTCGCTTACTTGGCTGATCACGACCCGCTAGGTCGGTTGGCAGGATTTTGTGTTGCCGAGTTCGCGACCAAGCACAGCCTGGCAGATCTGGGGGCCACTCTGCATGAAATGCGGTCTGCCGATACAAGAGGAGAGACGGTTTCCGAGGACAAGGTGAACACACTGGGCTATGCGCTTATGAACAAGGGACTCTACCAGCAGGCGATTACAGTGCTATCAGTGAACGCCGAAGATTTTCCGAAATCCGCCAATACATGGGATAGTTTGGCGGATGCATACTTCCATGCTGGGAATATTTCGAAAGCGGTCGTCAATTATCAGAAAGCGCTAGCCACCGACAGTGCTTACAGTAACGCCGAGAGCGCGAAGAAATTTATTCAGGAGCACACCCAGAAGTGATGAGCAGTTGCCAAGGCAAGCCCTCATGACTAGGAACACCACTTAAGAGAATGACAATGGCTGGTGTCCATTGCGGCGTGAGGTTCGGTAATCGGCATCCAAGGTGGCCACAATAGCGGCCCTCATTGGACGTTCGTAATTTGAATCGCCTCTAGTACCGTGGTCAAATCAGTTTGCACGCCACATCGACAAGGCACACTTTAGCCCTCACGGACGGAAGTACGCCTCTGAATACATCGAGTCTGGCCGATACTCGAATTGCCGTAAACCTAGCTCGCAACGAGAGGGGTAACGGCGGATTCCCCAACAGAGGAGTGCGCGAATGAGCTTTTTGAAGAGAATCTTCGGAAGAGGTTGCTCTCACCGTTTTACCTGGCCCCGATTCGACAACAACGGCCGACACTATCAGATCTGCCTCACCTGCGGCGCTGCGTATGAGTATGACTGGAACGGAATGCATTCCACTGGTCGGATACTTACCCAAAATGCGCAGGCGGAGACACCGCTGCCGCGTTCAACGTCGGGAAGGGGCAATTGATTTCGCCTTCGCGATGACGGTAGCAGAGCCTTCCAAGAACGTGCAACGATAGAGGTTCGGCGGTCGTCGAGGTGCGATGGTATGCCCATTTGGGCGCGGGCTAGTCTGGCGGTTCTCTCTTGGGCGAATGACGAAGGCTGCGCCCTTCCACCAAGCGGAAAAGTTCTTCCGCGAGATTGGTGGCGTGGTCTCCTGCTCGCTCAAGCACCTGCGCAATCAACAGAACCTCCGTACTTTGCTGCATCCTGTCGATATCCTCCACCGCCAGATGGCGCCCAAGAAATCCCCGATAAATGCGGTCGATCTCCCGATCGGAGCTCAACACGTAATTTGCACCATCAAGTTCATGACCTTCCAATGAGACCCGCAGCTCTTTCAGCATCTCTTCCAAGATGTCGAGCATCGTCGCGAGATGCCGCATATCCCCTCGCGATAGCGGCATACGAAGATTTTGCAGCCGTTTCCCAACCCCGAACAGTAAGTCTCCAATGCGCTCCAGTTCCGTGCCGAACCGGGATGCTGCGAGAAGTTCTCTAGCCTGGAGCTCACTGACCTGACTAATGGCCGATGGTAGTTCCTCGTCTATTTGTTGCTCGATGCGGTCCAGTTCTTTTTCGCAGTCCCGCACTGCGAGGAAGGCCATGGGAGAGGATCCGAGGAGGAAATCCTTTATATTGAACGCCGCGTCACTTGCAATCGAGCATGCGTGGAGAGCTAAGGTCGAAAGCTCGTGAATTTCATTGCTTTGACGTCGAAGAGACCTCTTGGTCTCAAGTTTCATTTGGGCCGCTCTTGAAACGGAATTATGAGCGTACATAAGCAAACTCCAAACACTAACAACTTGCGTGTTACAGAGGCGTTAATTTCTTTAGCGGCGGCCATGAATTCCCCGAGGCTGACACTTCCAGTTCTTCTATCGGTGATTGGACTGCTTACCCCGAGCCCTCTCGCGTCACACGCCAAAAAGGCAAGCAGAAGCTCAGGCCCCGATGACTTGTCATTTATTAAAGTCCGTTTAAAAACAGTCTCTTACTAACAAACTACTCCGGCGTTCTCTCATCTATTCGCTCTTGAGTTGTCCAATATGAGGGTGGAAGGCTCTCTGAATATTTCCCACAAAATGTTGCCGTCGTTCTTTGTGGTCGGCCCACCTCGAACGGGTACAAGCTGGCTTCATCAAGTGTTGAAGGCCCGCGCGAGTTTACCCGAGTTCAAGGAGACGCGATTTTTCGATCTGCACTTTGGACGCGGCCTTGATTGGTATATCCGTCATTTCCCCAGGTGCGGGGAATCAGGACTTCCCGCTGGGGAGGTTGCGCCGACGTATTTCGCTTCTCCGGAGGCACGCAAACGCATAGCCCGGACGCTGCCTAAAGCTAAAGTCGCATGCATATTCCGGAACCCGGTGGAACGCATTGTCTCGCTTTACAGAGTTAAGCGCGCCCATGCAATGATTCCGTGGTCTTTTGAAGAAGCGCTTTTTCGAGACAAGGAACTTCTTGAGTCTTCCAAGTATGCCACGCACTTAGAGGCATGGCAGCAATTGCTCGGAAAAGACCAAGTGTTGCCCACACTTTATGATGATCTGCGCGAAAGCCCGCAGGCTTACCTTGATGTTCTTGGCGAGTTTGTCGGCATCGAAAGATTCACCGTGCCTGCCTCGGCGATGAGGCGAGTACATGCTTCAGAGTCATTGGCGCAACCGCGCTGGCATGTGGTTACGCACACCGGATCCTGCATAGCAGAGTGGCTGAAGAGCAAAAGGCTCAACCGGGTCGTGGCCGGCATTCGAGATTCTCGAATCGGTGAATTCCTGCTCGCTTCCGGGATGCCGTTCGAGCACGTACCGCCGGATCTCTCGCAAGTTGTTTACGGTCTCATTGCCGACGAAATCGATCGACTGGAGACGCTTTTAGGTTGGGATCTTTCACGCTGGCGGACGTCCCCGTCAGCCGTAGGACAAGGCTGCCTTCTAATGTGAGGGCGGGCAGGTAATTAATAATCACAATGCTCGGCTTTTTGGTCCAAAGGCACCCGCCCGCCATACGGTCAGCCTTGCTCCGACGTCTCGCATGCAAGAAATTGCTCTATGCAAGCTCACCAGGACCAGTCTCATGACGTGAAAGGGCAGCGTAGCTTGAGCTGCATAAGAGTTTTGACTGGAGATCATGGTGATGCCTCTCGTTTGCTGGTGTTCAGTCGAGCGGATCCTACATCAACTCACTTCAAAGTGGTATTAGAAGGCCATGAACGAATGATGAAGTCTGAAGTTGAGTCGGCCCCGCCTTTGGCAGTTACTATCGTCAGCTCAAGCTTCTGATTCTCCTATGGAGGTTCACGGCTCCCCGGTATCCTAAGCCGCGAACCGGGAGTGGGGAATTACACCCATGAAAAACGAAGAGTGGGTTGCACAATTAGCCAAGCTCACTGGCCTGCCCTATTACCAGCAACACAGAGTCTTCGGCGATAAAAGCGGAGCGCTTATCGGGGCGACCGATGGGTATATTGTGGCTCTCGGCCTGGGCAAGGCAGAGGGTGGTCACGCGGCGGTCAAACTATTGCTGCGTTTCGCCAAGACCCAAGTCCCGCAGCAAGTTCATCAAGGACTCGATCCAGCAAGGGGGAAATTCAAGCTCGTCACCGACGAAACAACCGCCACTCTGACTCGGACTTACTCGTTTGCCAAGCCCGATGCTTCAACCATTGCAGAAGATCTCCGTAATCTGCTGGCGGCACTAAAAACCTGTGCCATAGCAATCAATGGCAAGTGTGAGGAGTGCGGGCGAGCGGAACCGCAAATCCTGCTCCTGAATAATCTTCCCACTCACTATTGTTCCGGCTGCCAAGTTCAATTGAGACAGAAGCTAGATGCAGCGGCCGTGCAATATGAAAGCCTTGAAACGAACGTTCCCCTCGGCCTGATCTATGGATTTGGGGCGGCATTGTTGGGAAGCATCGCGTGGGCCGGCGTCGCCTACTTACTTCGTCGAATCTTCCTTTGGGGCGCAATTATCATTGGACTGTTCGTAGGCAAGGCGGTCGTCAAGGGAATCGGGAAGGTGACCTGGGGAGGCCGCATCATGATTGGCCTGTTTACGGCCGCGAGCGTGGCGTTCGGCGATGCAATTTTCTACGCCCTGGCGGTGGTGAGGGAACAGCAGTTGGCGTTCATGCCAACCCTGAAAGCGGTTCTTTTGAACTTCTGGGCTATTGAATCCGGTGCCGATGGCGGCATCGTCTCAATCTTGTTCGGCCTAATCGGCGCGGGAATTGTGGTGTATTCCACGCGGAAACCCGCGTTTAAGGCACAATTCACCCCATTGGGGAGCCCTGCGACCACCTTTGGGAGCGCTGCCTCCGCGAAATAACCGGCAGATTTCTCCGTTGAGCCAACTCAACACTTCGCGCTCCTTGCTTTCTTTGCCCTATCAATCCGAACCATCTACCTATTTACCTCAGCGCACCCGCGGGTGAGATGGAGCTGAGAGGGAAGCTTTTGGTTCGCCTGGAGTTCCCTCCGTTATATTCATTACATTGAGGTCCGATTCGCAAATGCGTATTACCCCGGCCAGCGATTCCGCGCTTCTCGTCACGTTTGACGATCGCGTCTCACTTGAAGCCCACACCAGGGTTATTGCGCTGTTTCGGGCATTTGAGCAGCGGCACGACCAGCGCGTTCGAAATCTGCATCCCGCGTACGCTTCGCTTTTGATCGACTTCGATCCGCTTTCTGCCACACACCAGGAACTGGAGAGTCTGGTGCTCTCGCTGAGTTCCAAGCTGGAAACCCCGGAGGTACTGACCAGTGACCTCATCGAAATTCCAGTCTGCTACGATCCGGAGTTTGCACCGGACTTGGCAAATGTTGCCGAGCACCTGCGACTATCGCCCGAGCAAGTTGTGACCCTTCACGCTACCGGTCAGTACTACGTGTACTTTCTCGGATTCTCGCCGGGGTTCGCCTACCTCGGTGGACTCCCGCAGGCGTTGCGGGTTCCGCGCCTAGCAACGCCCCGCACACTCGTGAGAGCTGGTTCGGTCGGGCTTGCAGGAGAACAGACCGGAATCTATCCGAACGATTCACCGGGTGGCTGGCAGCTCATTGGGCGTACGCCGCAAAGGATGTTTGATCCTTTACAAAATCGGGCGTCGAGGTTACGCCCCGGGGATCGTGTTCGCTTCAGAGGGATCAGCCGAGTGGAATTCGAACAGCTTGCCCGGGATAAGGAGCCAGGCGATTGATCCACGTAATCAAGCCTGGGCTTCTCACCACGGTTCAAGACCTTGGGCGCACCGGTTTTGCACATCTCGGTGTTTCGCCCGCGGGCGCGGCTGATTCGTTTTCCTTCCGACTTGCCAATCTGATGGTGGGAAACCCTGCGAACACTCCTGCCCTAGAGATCACACTTGTAGGCCCGACGCTTGAGTTCGACGCTCCTGCAACCCTGGCTCTCTCCGGGACGCGCGCGAGTACCTCGATACCAATCAACCAGGCGTTCAACGTTGTTCGTGGAGAGAAAATAGCGATCGGTTCGCTCCTAGACGGAGCCCGTGCCTACTTGGCGGTACAGGGAGGCATCGCCGTTGCCACAATCATGAACAGCTGTTCAACGTTTCTTCCCTCAAGCCTTGGTGGATTCCAGGGACGAGCACTCAGAGCCGGAGATTCCATTGCGATTGGCGAAAACGTGGTCGCTGCCACTAAGAATCTTCGGGCGGGTTTCCGCGAAGAACTTGCGCGTACGGCGCAGGGACCTCTTCGAGTGACCCATTCTGTACAGCACGACTGGTTTGGGCATGGCGAAATTCGGTTGCTGGGAGAGCAGACATTTACCGTCAACCAGGCTTCCAACCGCTCGGGCGTGCGTTTGTGGGGTAAGCCGGTTTTTCCCTTGGTGAAACGAGAACTGCTGACCGAAGGCATAGCTCTTGGGGCGGTGCAGATTCCTCCGGACGGGCAACCGATCATTCTCTTCGTAGACCAACAGACCACGGGTGGATATCCCAAGATTGCCAACGTGATCGCTGCGGACCTCTCTCGGGTAGGACAACTGCGGCCCCGTGACCAGGTGAGTTTTCAATTTGTAACCCTTGCAGAGGCTATTCAGGCCTTAAGGCGCCAGGAAGATCTTCTCCATCAGGCCTTTGCTCCATGACGTCACTGCTTCAATGGTATCGAGACACCACCGCTCAGCAGGCAAAGGTGCTGTGGGCTGCCCTGCTGGGGTGGGCGCTCGACGGCATGGACATCATGCTCTATGCCTTTGCCCTCACCAGCATTCAGCAGGAATTTCACCTTAGCCGGGCGCAAGCTGGCTGGATGGCGTCGACGACGCTTCTTGGCTCGGCTTTGGGTGGCCTTGTGTTCGGATTCATCGCGGACCGCCATGGACGCGTGCGTGCCCTTATTTACTCGATTCTGGCGTACTCCTTATTTACGGCTGCCACCGCGACGGCGCACTCTGCGGCGGAGCTTCTCATTTGGAGGTTTTTGGTAGGTCTTGGCCTCGGCGGCGAATGGGCTGCTGGATCAGTTCTGGTCGCCGAAGTCTGGGAGCCCGAGCATCGCGGGAAAGCCATCGGCCTGGTTCAATGTGGGTGGGCATTGGGGTATATGGCCGCGGCGCTTTTGGCAACCGCCATTCTCCCCACCCATGGCTGGCGGCCGTTGTTCGTCGTCGGAATTGCGCCAGCGTTGCTCACGCTGTGGATACGAAAGAACATCCCTGAACCCGAGATCTGGCGCAGAACGCAGCCAGGGAATGCACCAGATTTAATCCAGGTGTTCACGCGAATATTCGCTCCACCCTACTTGCGCGTCACCGTTTCCTTTATCGCGCTGAGCAGTGTGCTCATGTTCGCCTACTGGGGTCTATTCACGTGGATCCCGGCATACATCTCTACCTCGGTCACAGAGGGCGGCGCTGGCATGTCGATTGTGAAGTCCACGCCATGGATCATCTCCATGCAGGTCGGCGCCTTATTCGGCTACACCAGCTTCGGATTTCTCTCGGATCGCTTTGGGCGCCGGCCCAGTTTCCTGATATTCGTTCTTGGGGCTGCCTTGTGTGTTCCTGTCTACGCACTGCATGCTACGTCTTCGACCATGTTGATGCTCATCGGTCCACTCGTAGGCTTCTTTGGTCACGGTTATTTCAGTGTCTTCGGAGCGATGCTGGCGGAAGTTTTTCCCTCAATGCTGCGAGCAACCGCGCAAGGGCTCTGCTACAACGTAGGGCGTGGAATCAGTGTTCTTGCTCCGGCCACAATCGGATTCCTCGCGGATCGTCATGGAATTGGATCCGCGCTCGCCTCTACTTCTGTCTTATATGTTCTAGCTGCGGGAGTGATTTACCTATTGCCTGAGACCAAGGGAAGGAGTTTGGCGTGAGTTTGCTCACAATTGATGTCAATGCCGATATGGGCGAGTCCTATGAGCGCCTGGCTGACGGTAGCGATGCTGAACTCATGCGTTACATCACGTCTGCCAACATTGCGTGCGGGGGCCATGCCGGCGACTCCTCCACCATGGAGCAGACTCTGGAACTTGCCCTACAAAACCAGGTCGCGGCCGGTGCTCACCCGAGTTATCCGGACCGCGCTGGCTTTGGACGGGATGTCGTTCATCTCTCTGTGGAAGAGTTGCAAGCGTCCATCACAGATCAACTGAGTGGGCTTCAAGGCATTGCACGTCGACTCAATTCGAAAATTACTCATGTGAAGCCCCATGGCGCTCTCTATCACTCCTGTAATGAAGGCGGGGAGATTGCCCGAGTCATGGCCCGCGCAGTTCTCGCCGTAGACGCCAAGTGGATGCTGGTGGGGCAGGCAGGATCCCCATGCCTCGATGTTTATCGACAACTAGGTCTACGCGTCGCAGCAGAAGCCTTCGCCGACCGAAGGTATGAAGCGAATGGCCGGTTGCGCAGCCGGTCCCTTCCGGGTGCGTTGCTTGATGCGCCCGAGGAGGCCTCGCTACAGGCAGTGGAGATTGCTGCGCACAAGCGAGTGATTACAACGACCGGCTCGCGGTTGGGAGTTGAGGCCGACACAGTGTGTATCCACTCTGATACCAGGGGAGCTGCCCAGATCGCGTGTGCCGTGAAAGATCGCCTAATTCGGTCGGGCGTTTCGGTGCGGGCCCTGTAGCCGCACTCGGCTCCGATTTATTGCACTCATAAGCTCTTTCTATCAAAACCCATACCAAAGGATGATTGTCTCGAGCATTATGGCGAAATACCTTCAGGTATGGCTTCCTTAGCGGAGTGGCCCCCGCCAGCAAGAAACCTTGAGGTGAGCGCATCGATCGCGAGAACCGAGGGTGATTCTGGTTTGTCCGTCCTTCGGAGAGTGGCGGCCCGCATGTCTCATGCCGTCCCGCTTGAAAGCCTAAGGGACATCGTTGGGGTTGTGGGTCAGCTCGTGCCCTGCGATTCTTGCTGCCTTTATGTTCTTCAAGGCAGTGAACTGGTGCTCCATGCCTCCAAGAACCCGCCTCCAGGCCTCGTCGGTCGTCTCAAGCTCACAGTTGTAGAGAGCATGTCGGGATGGGCTTCCACCCCAAGAGAACTCGCCGTCATTTCTCGAGGGGCAGGGCTGGATCCGCGGTTCAAGCTTTTCAACGAACTGCCTCAATGCCAAGTTGAGGCTTTCCTGTCCATGCCCCTGGTAGGGAGGGGAAGGCTGGTAGGCGCCCTGAATGTCCAGAGTCGCGCCCCGCACGAATTCAGCGGGCGGGAGATCGGACTGGTCTCTGCTCTTGGCTATTTCGCCGGAGCAGAAATCGAGATGGCGAGGCTGGAAGGGCAGAACGCAGAACTTTCCAAAAAAATCGAGACCCGCACTCTGGTGGAACGAGCCAAGGGGATTTTGCAAGCGGACTTGCGGATCACGGAACAGGAAGCTTACCAAAAACTGCAGCGAAAGAGTCAACAGATGCGAAGGTCGATGAAGCAGATTGCAGAGGCTGTGGTGTTGGGCCACGCGCTGCGGAGTCAGGGCCAAGCGTGAGCTTCGCGCAACTCCGCGTCCGACAAGGGCTTTGGCCAGCCTCGATTTTCGCAGTAATGCCCATGATAAAAAGTTTGAATTTGACTTCGATGGTTTGGAGCAACATAATCCGCTTACGTTCGTGAGTTGTACCCCTCCTTTCGACGCTGAAAAGGGGCAGATCTTCAGGCACGACGCCGTGCCGATTCCGCAGCCAAGTAACCACTAAATTCTGATCGAGAGAGCACGGAATTTTTCTGAGCTTTGCGGCTGAACTGCGCGCAAGCAAGTGGATCCGTGTCGGCGGAATCGGCCAGAGAAATCAGGGCGAGCGCGCGGTGAATGGGGGGTGAGAGGGAGGCGATGAAGTGGGTTTTCGCAACGGCAGAATTCATTTGGAGATTCCGGCAGCAGCTGAGGTTTGGCGAGCGCTCGCGTTTGCCCCTAAAGCTGGTCCGTATGGAATTGCGCGAAGGCTATGCCGAGTGCGAATGGATCGCGCGGAGAAGCGATCCCTGGGACGTGGACGTTGCGCCATGGGTCCGCGACCAAAACGAGACTTGGCAGGCTCTACGAGATGCCCTCAGCGTTCGCGAGGCGCTTTTCGCTTCGATCCCGCAAGTCCAGGGCGCAAGGCTGAAAGCGTATCGGCAACAGGAGGCGGGCGCGCCGGAGTTGATTATCGCGGGAACGGTGAGCCGGGAAGACGAACCGCCACGCGTGAGTTCTTTAGCAATGAAGGCCCAGCTTTACGGATTTCAATTCTTCCTGGAGGACGGTTCTCTTCGGCCTCTTGGAATCAGCAAGGCACTGCAGTTGGCAACTGAGTAGACCCAAGAAGGGGAAGACCATCGAAACACGCAACCACTAAGGAGAAACAGGAATGACTGCTAGGACCAGGCCGACGAAACAACTGTCACTATCTCAAAAGTTTGCGCGATTGCGGATGAGACTGAAAGATCCGCAGTGGCGTCGTTATGGAGGGACACTGCTGTCCGGGAAGATTCTCGGTGTAGGGATGGTACTGCTGCTCATGATGGTAGTCAGCGGACTTTTCTTCACCCATGTTTATGCGGACACGGGGACGCCAGATGTCAAAGCCGCCGATATCGTCAACCCGCTAAATACGGTGTGGACGCTGGTGGCGGCCTTCCTGGTGTTCGGCATGCAGGTTGGCTTCACCATGCTGGAAGCCGGATTTTGCCGCTCAAGAGAAACCGTGAACGTGCTGGTGGAGTGCGTAGTGGATACCTGTCTTTGCGGCATTCTCTTCTACGCCATCGGCTTTGCCTTCATGTTCAGTCACGGCAACGGGTTTATCGGGTATCACTGGTTCTTCCTGCAAGGCGCTCCGGCAACCTATGAAGGCACAGGCGTTGCCTTTCTGGCGGTGTGGATCTTCCAATTCGCCTTCGCCGACACCTGCTCCACGATTACCTCGGGCGCGATGATCGGACGCACCGGGTTCGTTGGCGACCTTCTCTATAGCGTCTGCGTAACCGGTTTCATTTACCCGATCATCGGACACTGGGCGTGGGGGCCGGATGGTTGGCTGGCTCTCATGGGTAGCGACGGTCACTTCTTCCGCTCGCTCGGTATCGGGTTCCACGACTTCGCCGGATCGACCGTGGTGCACACCATCGGTGGGTTCATTGCCCTCGCCGGAGCCATTGTGCTTGGGCCACGCATCGGGCGCAAATTCAAGCGCGACGGCGGGCAGCCCATGTTGCCGCACGACTTGACCATTGCCGTCAGCGGCGGACTCATCCTGTGGTTCGGCTGGTACGGGTTCAATCCAGGCAGCACATTGTCGGCGATGGACCTGGGAGGGATCGGCCGGGTTGCAGCCAATACCACGCTCGCGGCTTGTGCGGGCGGCCTGACTTCAATCTTGTACGGCTATTTCAGGTTTAAGAAATGGGATGCCAGCTACACGACCAACGGCTTCCTGGCTGGTCTAGTTGCCATCACTTGCCCCTGCTATTGGGTGAGTCCCACCGGTTCGGTGCTGCTCGGTGGCATCGCTGGGGTGCTGGTCATTTTCGCGGTCGATCTGCTTGAATGGCTGCGCATCGACGACCCAATCGGCGCGGTGCCTGTCCACGGCGTCTGCGGAATCTGGGGGACGATCTCACTCGGACTCTTCGCTTGTGGACAATACGGCGCAACCGGTCCATTGGGCGCTGACAACTCCGCTCCTCTCAAAGGCTTGTTCTACGGTGGTGGGTTTCAGGTGCTTCAGGCTCAGATCATCGGTAGCGCTTGCGTCACAATCTCAACCTTCGTGGCGGCGATGGTGGTGATGAAAACCGTGAACGCCATGGGCATGCTGCGCCTTCCAGCAGAGCTGGAAACCTACGGCATGGACCTGCACGAACACGGGATCTCGGCTTATCCGGAGTACGTCATCTCCGCGATTGGCGCGCCTGCTGGCATGGAGCAAGAGTTGCCCCTGACGCAGAGCGCACACGCCATGTCAAAGGTCAGTTCGCTGAATCGAGCTATCAGCTGACCAACCCCTGGCTGCAGCGGCAGCCGGAGCTTTTCCAAGGGAGACTCCGGCTGCCCGCCGCCCGAACTACTAAGGAGACACGATGATCAAGATTGAAGCAATCATTCAGCCCAACCGATTTGATTTGGTGAAAAAGGCGCTCATCGATATTGGCGTGGAAGGTATGACGGTTTCCGAAGTTCGAGGACACGGAAGGCAAAAGGGACACAAGGAAAGTTATCGAGGTGGCGAGTACAGCGTGGACCTCCTGCCCAAAGTGAAGCTCGAAGTCGTATTGCAAGAGAACATTGTTGAAAACGCCGTGAACACGATCATTTCACACGCCTCCACCGGGAAGATTGGTGACGGCAAAATCTTTCTCTACAAAGTAGAGGAGGCGATCCGAATTCGCAGCCAGGAGCGTGGTGCGGCTGCTGTTTGATGTCAGTCGTATGCGTCGGCCAAAACGTAGCGACGACCGTGGCGGGATGCAGGGACCTCTGTGTCTCGCCATTGCAAGTTCGAAGCCCCAAAACTTGGCTTGCTAAATAACGATTGAAGGAAGCGATTGATCTTGCATCTACACTTTCCAAAACGTCGGGCACCATGGACCTGGGTCCTAATCGCCTCTCTCGCCTTGGCGTGCGTGGCGCCTGGTCAGGGGATTTCGTTCGACCGGTTTAATCCCGATCGGTCCCATTCCGCGGACGTTTCGGTAGCCCGGCCCTCAAGCCTGGCGTTCTCGCAAGCGCGTATCACCAGGATCCAGCTGAAGAATGGTTGCAATAAGAAAGCCGTCTCGCATGTTTCGGGCACGAAAGTAGGACTTGCAGGCCTCACGGATTCATGGCTGTTGCTTCAGGATTCAAGCCAATTTCATGTTGTAGATCTATCTCCAGGATCTGGTCGCTCCCCTCCCTTGGCATTTCTCTAAACAATTTCCGGCTGGTTCGGGCCAACTCATCCGCTAAACGTGGGCGGGCGCGCGAGACCCAATATCTCGGTTTCTGGTGGGTGCCCGGGAATACCCACTTTCCTATCGCTTGGCATTATCCAATTTGAATGAGGAGAACGGGATGCTCACTGAACAATCGTGCGTCGTATCGACCGCTGTGCAGCCAATTCGAACGTCGAAACAATCCGCGATTTCACCGCTACGAAGACTTTACCCATTCGGCCTGTTGCTGATACCAGCACTTGCACGCGCCACGGATCTGGAGTCAGTGGATGCAGCCGCAAAGGCAGCTCAAAGTGCAGGTGATAACGCCTGGATGCTCACGAGCGCAGCCCTTGTGCTGATGATGACCGGGCCTGGGCTCGCCCTTTTCTACGGAGGACTTGTACGAAAGAAGAACGTCCTTGCCACCATGATGCAAAGTTTCGTTCTCATGGCCGTCGTCACGGTGCTATGGGCCGTAGTCGGCTATAGCTTTTCCTTTGGCGAAGGTACTTCCTACATCGGTGGCCTGCGCTATTTGTTCTTGAGCGGCGTGGACGGTGTCCCCAACGCAGACTACGCTGCGACCATTCCCCACCAGACCTTCATGGTCTACCAACTCATGTTTGCAATCATCACTCCCGCGCTGATCACCGGCGCCTTTGGGGAGCGCATGAAGTTTAAGGCAATGCTCCTTTTCATGGTGCTTTGGTCCCTGCTGGTCTACTTCCCAATGGCACACATGGTCTGGGGCAAGGGAGGTCTACTGAACGCCTTTCTCGGCGGCCGCTTCCCATGTTTCGATTTCGCAGGAGGCACAGTCGTGCATGTCACTTCAGGGGTGTCTGCACTAGTCTGCGCGCTCTATCTCGGCAAGCGTTTGGGCTACCCGTCGGGGATGAAACCGCACAGCGTCGTAATTAGTTTCATTGGCGCTTGCCTGTTGTGGGTGGGGTGGTTCGGGTTCAATGCTGGCAGTGCTTTGGGTGCGTCCAGTTTGGCGACGAGTGCATTTGTGGCGACGCATTTCGCTGCGGCGACCGCGGCCCTCGGCTGGCTGTTGACGGAATGGATCAAAGTAGGCAAGCCCAGTGTTTTGGGCGGCATTTCTGGAAGCGTGGCGGGTCTGGTGGCGATCACACCGGCATCGGGGTTCGTGAAGCCTATGCCGGCGATGCTGATCGGCTTCCTAGCTGGGGTGTTCTGCTACTTCATGGTCACCACGGTGAAAAAGAAATTCGGCTACGACGATTCCTTGGATGCCTTCGGCGTGCACGGTGCGGGCGGAACTTTGGGCGCCATTCTTACCGGGGTGTTTGCCACCAATGCCGTCAACAACGCGTTGAAAGACAGCTCGGGCAACCCGCTTCCCCTGGGACTTGTGGACGGTCATGCCGGCCAGGTTCTCAATCAATTGATCGCAACCGCCATCGCTTGGGGTCTCGCGATTGTGGGCACGCTGATCATCTTGAAGATTTGCGATGTTTTGCTCGGACTGCGGGTTACTCCAGAGCACGAAATCGAAGGCCTGGATCTAGCGCTACACGGCGAAGAAGGCTACATCATGGAGGCCTAGAAAATCCATGAAGGCAATGCAAGAACCATACCGTTATAGATAGCCCTATGTTCGTCCAGGAGGACAACACGATGATGACAAAGATTGAAGCAATCATTCAGCCGGGAAAACTGGAGGCCCTGAAAACTGCGCTGATTGAGCTCGGTGCTCAGGGCATGACGATCTTTGAAGTTCGGGGACATGGACGTCAGAAAGGTCATACCGAGGTGTACCGGGGCCAGGAATACGTTGTCGATCTTCTACCAAAAATAAAGGTGGAGCTCGTGGTACCGGATCACCTCGCTGAAGCCACGGTCCAAGCCATCGTTCGAACCACTGCCACCGGGAAAATTGGGGACGGCAAGATATTTCTTTCGAATATCAACGACGCTGTCCGGATTCGTAATCAGGAAAGAGGAACCTCAGCACTATAGGTTTTCAAGAGTCGCGTAGCGTCGGCCAAACCTAGCGACGCCAGCGGCGGAATGTGGGGGGCCTCGCATTCCGCCGCATGGATACATCAGTTCTGCCGGGGAAGCTGCCCGGCGTTTTCTTCTTCCGCGCCGTGGGTTTCGCATCCTTTGCTGGTACCAAATCTGCTTCCACTTTTTGAGTTTGACACTTGGAGTTCCTGCTGCCATCGTTTTGCAGGGTTGGTGTGTCTTAGATGGATGGTTTGGCTCACATAGATCCTTTCAGGATGGGTGCGATGGCGATTACCAGACGAGAGATTCTTGCCTTGATTCCTGCTGCTGTGCCAGTCGCAGCAGCTCTGCCCGCAAGCGCGGGTGAACAAAGTGCGCTTCCTTCCGCAACATTTGAGTTTGATCGCTTGCCGATGGAAAGGGGCGATCATGCCGAAGTCCGGCACATCATGAAGGGGAAGCTGGCTACCGGAGAGTCGGTGGAGGTGCATGAAACCAGACTGCCGCCGAACGGGACTCCACATGCCCCGCATCATCACTTGCATTCGGAAATGTGGCTGATCCGTGAGGGGACGGTGCAACTCATGATCAATGGAAGTACCCATATTATTGGTCCTGGTGGAATGGGGTTCGTGCGCTCGAACGAGGAGCATGGAATCAGGAATATCGGTGACGTGCCTGCGAACTACTACGTTGTTGCGATTGGGCCGGGAGCTGACAATCAGCCCTGAGCAGCCCTGGCTCGCGAAGGGATTCGGTTTGCAGTGGACCGGCAGCTATAGGATGCTGTTTATGGTTGCAGGCTAGGTCTACGGTGGCGATTGCTGCAGTCCCTAGGTTCACCCGGAGTCGAGCCCGTGAAATCAATTAGCGACGAATGACCCAAGACTCTTTCAACCTAACCGGAAAGAATGCATTGGTAACCGGATCCACACGCGGTCTAGGCGCGGCGATTGCGATCGCGCTCGCTGAAGCCGGAGCCAATGTTGCGGTGCACGGGAGATCCAGCAGTGGGGAAGGCACCTGTAGCAGCGTGAGTCAGCGCGGGCGGCAAACCTTCTTCATTTCAGGTGACATCGCCGACGCCAGCTTCTGTTCGACACTGGTGGAGAAAACCATCGCGGAGTTCGGCACGCTGGATATTCTCATCAACAACGCAGGGACAATCCGGCGCGCGCCGGCCGCAGAATATTCCTTGGAAGACTGGAATCATCTGATTGCTGCCAACCTTTCCTCGGTATTCCGAGTTTCGCAGTTCGCCGGGCGTCATATGCTCGAGAGATCTTCCGGTGGCAAAATCGTGAACATTGCATCGCTGCTCTCGTTTCAGGGAGGAATCCTGGTTCCGGCATACGCGGCTGCAAAAGGAGGCGTGGCGCAGCTGACGAAAGCGTTCGCCAATGAATGGGCGCGGTACGGAATCAACGTAAACGCCATTGCGCCCGGCTACATGGAGACTGACAACACCCAAGCGTTGCGAAACGACCCGAATCGCAGCCGGCAGATCTTGGACCGAATTCCTGCCTGCCGCTGGGGCACCCCGCAAGATGTTGCTGGCGCCGCCGTGTTTCTATCCTCTCCGGCAGCAAATTACATTCATGGTCATGTCCTGGCAGTGGATGGCGGGTGGCTCGCGAGGTAGTCTTTTGATCGGAAAATGAAAGTCGTCAACATAGCCAACCTCCGGGAATTGGCGCGCCGCCGCGTGCCGGGAATCGTCTTCGATTATCTCGACGGAGGTTCTGACGCCGAAGTTACCATGCAAGAGAACCGGCGTGCCTTCCAGGAAGTTCTGTTCCGTCCCAAGCAGGCAATTGCATCTCCCGAATGCAATCTCCAAACTCGGGTCCTGGGATGCGATCTATCTATCCCCTTATTACTCGCACCGGTAGGCTACTTGCGGGTCATGCATCCAGGAGGTGAGATTGCCGCAGCGCGAGCTGCGGGCTGCGCGGGAGCGGGATTCGTGCTTTCTACCGTTTCCGGTCACAAACTGGAGGATGTGAAAGCCGCATCGACCGGGCCAGTATGGTTCCAGTTGTATTTAACGGGTGGACGGGAAGCCGTGGAACAAGCGCTCGACCGGGCCAAGACCGCGGGCTACCAAGTTCTCGTAATCACAATTGACACCACCGTAATCGGGCGGCGGGAGCGCGAACTGCGCTCGGGAATGGAGCAGCTACTTCGCGGAAGCTCCTGGTCGAAGCTCCCGTTCATTCCGCAATTGTTTGCGCGTCCGCGATGGCTGTTACGCTTCCTCCTCGATGGGGGCTTGCCGAAAATGCCCAATATCGTCCACCCGGAGAGGGGCCCGTTGCGGGTAAGTCAGGCACACACGGCGATGGTACGCACGGCTTTTTGTTGGTCCGACATGGCGTGGATACGGCAAGCTTGGAAAGGCCCCATCGTGATCAAAGGTGTGCTAACCGGGGATGATGCCCGGCGATCCATTGATGAGGGGGCAGCCGGCCTTGTGGTTTCAAACCACGG
>Ga0157378_10000360_pt1 | contig 44835 bp, 36 predicted proteins | sample M65metaG_FD_115309 | JGI IMG/M metagenome (GOLD analysis project Ga0157378, IMG submission 115309) | Miscanthus rhizosphere microbial communities from Kellogg Biological Station, Michigan, USA - M6-5 metaG | ecosystem: Host-associated > Plants > Roots > Rhizosphere > Soil | place: USA: Michigan... | reverse complement strand
CACGTACGAGTACGACGTGCGCGATCGCCTGAGCAAAGTCACCTGGCCGAGCGGCCAGAGCATCGACTACCGCTACGATGCCGCGGGCAACCGCACGCAGCTCGTCACGGCCAACCAGCACGTGGACTTCGGCTTCGACGCGCTCAATCGCCTGCAGAGCGTAACGGCGGCAAATGCCAATGCACCGGCGCCGACCGGTCCGCTGGCGACGTACGGATACGACAACGTCGGCAATCGTCAGTCGATTACCCGCGCCAACGGCACCAGCACGACGTATGGCTACAACGCCAGAAACCAGCTGACCACGATCTCCCATCGCATCGCGGCGGGTGCACTGGCACTGGGGTTGAGCTATCAGCTCGATGCCTCGGGCATGCAGTGAAACAGGGGTCAGAGTGCACTTTCCGTCGCAGGCTGCGAAGTCCTTGGTTCGGAAAGTGTACTCTGACCCCTGTTTGGCCGTTCCCTTCAACATGCTTGGTAAGGTGTTCGGAAGTGCAAAAATCATCACCAAATTCACGAATCGCGGTAAGGTTGCGTGGGCGGTGGCAGGAAAGCAGCCGCTTCAGAAAGAAATCATCGCAGCTGAACACGTCGCAGAAGAACTTGGGGTTGGTATTTACTTGCGTGGAGATAAGATCAAGGTCGCCGATGCGTTCATCAGTGGTGTTCGATATGAAATTAAGAGTATGCAAAACGCGAACGGTGTCTACGGCAGCATACGCCAGAGTATCAACAGAGGGCAGGCGACACGGTTTGTGATTGATGGGCGCCCAGGTTTGTCGCTAGGGGAGCTTCAGAGTGGTTTGAAGAGTTTGGAAACCCGCGGCAAGATCTGGGACGAGCTTATAGTGATTCTTGGAGACGGCAGCGTACTGCGCTTGCCTTAGGCAGGGTCTCATGGGTACGAAGGTCATATTCGTAGTGGATACAAATGGCGTGGACTATCGAGCCGCTGCGCCTGGCTCGCCAGAGCTAAAAGATGTTGCGGAGGCCTATGGTCGATGCGTTGAGAAATGCGGTGTTCAAACGTTACCAGCCGAAGTTAGACCGTTTCACCTAACTGAGTTGCGAATGATTGAGCTTGATGGACCCTGGCAATCAGCGGTGTGGATTTGGCCGCGTGCGTGGACTATCGGTACCAGTCAAAAGTGGGGAGTGTTTCTAACAGACGCGGAAGAAATGGTAACGTTGCTGAGAGAGGCGATATGCCTGGGGCAAGCAGTGAACTGCAGGCAGCTCGTCGGGTTCCCAAATCAAGGTCGAGGTGAGGGTGCCGCAGAGCTTGCGCTTTTTGGCGTTTCCGTTCCCGACCTCATTGCGAAATTGCAAGAAGACGGGCTGGCGCGCATTGAGCTATCTGCGCGCCGCGATGCTTCCATCGAAAGCATTGCAACCAAATTGGGTGAAAATGCCGAGGCGCTGGAAGAGGGTTTCTTTGTCGTCAATCTCGTTGACCTGTCAGTCGTTTGACTAAGCCAGGGTCAGAGCGCCCGATTGAAGAACCGTCTTATCGATCCGTGCGGAAACAGGGGTCAGAGTGCGCTTTCCGTCGCAGGCTACGAAGCCCTTGGTTCGGAAAGTGTACTCTGACCCCTGTTTTGTTTTTGAAGTGAAGACGCCTCCCGATGGGTGGATCTGCCTTTAAGCGCCTCATAGGCCAGATTCTAACCTTTTCAACCCCAGCCGAAGCTGCCGCCCAGGGTGCCGAAGTGATCGTTTTTGCAGAAGAGGCGACAGAGGCTGCGGCTGCCCATCTCGCTGTCGCACTTGGCGTAGACAATCCACCGATCGTATCTACTGCGATCGAGCTCATACAGCTGATTCGTGGATTGTTGATCGGAGTTTGAGCAGGATGAAAACCATTTACTTCAAGCAAATTGATGCTTTGTTGCACAACTTGGTTCCGCGAGAGCTTGCCGGATTCGAGCCGTATCGGCTTCGAAGGAGTTCGAGGGCACCATGTAACATCGAACGCACTGACCGAATTTTTCGGCGTACCGTTCGCGATGGGTTCGATCTCTTTATCGTGTTCTGTCCCAACCCTCGCCAGGAAGAGTTGTACGTGGATCTTGCTTGGTCCACAAAAGGGCGATTTCCTTGCGACATACAACGACCCAGCGTGATTCTATCGCCAGGTCGCACCGAGCTTTGTCAAGAAGAGGCATTCTTCGGCTGCGATCAACTCTTTACTCGAGAAACAGGCAAGAGCCATACTGGGTGGGCGGTATGGCGATGCAGTGTCGATATCAACGATCCTAATTTCAGGCGCGTTTTTGTGCAGGAAGACATGGCTCCAGTGACTGATGAGCAAGCACATAATCGAGCGGAAAGCGCAGTTAGCCAGTGCCTGGCGGATATCAAAGTTATTTTGATGCCGTACTTCGATGAGTTGGTCCAACGAAAGTTGCTGGAGTCAGGGTCGGATAACTCACAATAGTTCGATTGCGTCCAGGACTTAAGGGGACGGAGGTAAAACAGGCGAAACAGGGGTCAGACTGCACTTTCCGTCGCAGGCTGCGGAGCCCTTGCCTTGCTAGGACGTCCGATTTTCGCTGGTCTTGCGCGGCGGCCGAGTTGTGCTTCGATAGCGGCACGAAAGCGATTCGATCCAAATGCGTATTGGCGCTGCAGGTGCAGGCGAACGTCGTCGATGTCGAGAGCGGACTGCGTTTCCGCGACAAATTGTCGATAGGTCGCGCAACGTTCTAGCAGCGCTGTAGCCAACGCCATGTAGGTCGAGTGCGGTCGAACGAGCGGGTCGCGAAACAGGGGTCAGAGTGCACTTTCCTGCCGTCGATTGAAGTGGCATACCGCACGCGCGACGGCAGCGACGCGGTGCAGCTGGTCACGCGCAGGTACGGGTGCGAAACAGGGGTCAGAGTGTACTTTCCGTCGGAGGCTGCGGAGCCCTTGCCTTGCTGGGACGTCCGATTTTCGCTGGTCCTGCGCTGCGGCCGAGTTGTGCTTCGATAGCGGCACGAAAGCGATTCGATCCAAATGCGTATTGGCGCTGCAGGTGCAGGCGAACGTCGTCGATCTCGAGAGCGGACTGCGTTTCCGCGACAAATTGTCGATAGGTCGCGCAACGTTCTTGCATCGTTGTAGCCAACGCCATGTAGGTCGAGTGCGGTCGAACGAGCGGGTCGTGCAGTGCGAGGCCATTAGCGCCGTGGCTTGACCATCGATAGCGTTCAGGCGATGCCACCATCCCCGCGCGCACCGGATTGAGCTCGATGTAGCGATAGCAGCGCAGCAGGTAGTCATCGGTGTCGACGAGACAGGCTTTGTACCTGCCCTCCCACAACGTACCTGTTCGGCGATGTCGGTCGTTTACCTAGCGGACATAGCGCCTGCCCAAGGCTTGCATGATGCGCGCGATTTGGCCGGGACAGCTCGGCGTCATCAACAAATGCACATGATTGGTCATCAACACGTAGGCGTGGACAGCGCAGCCTTCCTTTAGCGCGATCTCCCGCAGCTCGCAGCGGTAGCGTTCATAGTCAGCCGGGATGAAGAAACAAGGCTGCCGATCGTTGCCGCGTTGAACGACATGTTGTGGCACATTCGGCAGGTCGAGGCGAGGACGGCGCGGCATCGCAGCGTCTTGAGCAACAGATGCTGCAGTCTGGCTTGACCTGATTACGTTGGATGTAGGAATGCATCCAATCCATGCGTCTGAAAGTGTACTCTGACCCCTGTTTTTACTGGAGGTTAACGTGGATTGGATGGAATTCTTGTTGTCATGGCAAAACGAGATCTACGGGCTAATCCCACTCTTCAGTGAAAATTTTTCAGAGGATAGAAAGCGCAGGATGCTTGCGACACCCCTTTTGGGACGGCCGGCAGCACCCGACGAAATCGCGCAGGCAGAATTGATGGTTGATGGCGGTCTTTCGGTTGAGCTTAAAGATTTTTTTTCTGCCTCGAATGGATGGCTGCAGGTTGGATTCGATTCCACAGATCTCAGAGTGCTGTCTGTTGGTGAACTCCGCTCCGGCCTTTCGACGATTGATTCGGCATACCGATCGGACTTGGCCGAATACTTTTCCTCAGAGGATCCTATCCACCCAGTGTTCAGAAGCGAGAATTTCAAAAATCTAATGCTATTAAGCGAACCAGCCAATGACGGATGTTATTTTGCTGTCCCTGGTGCACACTGGCGCTTTGGTGTAATTCGTTTTCATTCCGACCAAGTCGGCTTCGACAGTTTTGAATCTCTGATGAAATACGAGCGCCAGATGTGCACATACTTCTTGCGAGGGAACATTTGACTTGGTGTCTGTCGACAGCACCGCTGGCGACCAGCCCGCGATTTACGTGCCAATCTGGGTTGTCTGGAAGGCTTGAGCAGCCGCATCGAATGGGCGCGCGCCTCCGCATCGGAGTTGCTGCGGCATATCCCGTGGCACATGATCATCGACAACTGCGGCGCGAAGCAGGGCTGAGCCGCAGCGGGCCGGCAATGGCGTGGCAGGCGTGAATCGCGTTGCGAACAGGTTGCGTTGGGTGCCCTGCGGCATTCGCTGCGAGGGCACGCGCGTGCTGATCGACGGCTGCGACGTCGGCGCCGGCGAACTCGACACGCCGTTCTTCGATCAGGCTATCCAGCGAACCCTGCAGCAGCGCCCCGCGGCGCGGCGCTCGATCACGCTCGATGCGCTAGCCGAAGTCGCGGCGGGACACGCGCCCGCAGGATTCGTCTTTCATGTTTCGCGCTGCGGGTCGACCTTGATTTCGCGGCTGCTGGCGTCTGTTCGTGGATCGACGATGCTGGCAGAGCCGGATGTGCTGGAAGCGCTGCTGCGTGGCCGCTACCGCAACGGTACGGTGACGCAGGACGAGAAGGCCTTGCTGCTGCGCGGCTTGCTTGGCGCATTCGCGGCTGCCGGCGCGGATCGCACGTTCGTGAAATGGACAGCACGCGCCTGCCACGATCACGCGTTGATCCGACGCGTATTCGCGGATGTGCCGTGCGTATTCGTCTATCGCGATCCCGTCGAGGTGGTTGTTGCGCTGCTTGGCAACCAGCAGGATCGCTTGCCGCCGGGATTGAGCCAGGCGGGTCTGCTGATGGAGGAACCCGACATGGTTCAGGCGATGCGGCCCGTGGAGTTCTGGACGCGCGTCGTGGCGCGCCAGCTCGAGGCGGGGCTGGCGATGTGCGCGGCCGCGCCGACGCTGCTCGTCGAGTACCGTGACCTTCCGCAAATGTGGACAGGCATCGCGAAGTTTTTCGGTATCGAGCTTGCCGCAGCGGACATCGAGCACATGCGGCAAACGGCGACGCGCAGCGCAAAGGATCCGCAAAAGATTTTTCACGACGACCGCGCCGCGAAACGAGCGGCGGCCGATGATGAACTTCACGCCTTGGTGGATCGCTTCGCGCGCCCGCACTACGTGCGTCTCGAGGCGACGCGGCTTGCGGCATCGCACTCCGCTTAAGACGGCTTCGCTCTGGCGCTGAGTGACGCACCAGCGCCGTGCGCGCGTCGCGATCGGCTACTTAGGCGCCTCGACCTTCTGCGCCGTGCTGCCTTGGTCGACGCATTTGCGCAGCAGGAAGCCATCGGCCTGCGCTTGCGGCGTGCATATGACCGCGTCCTTCAAGTTGCTGCTGTAGGACGAGGAGGAGGATTGGTTGCAGCTGATGCTGGTTGCGCGCAGCCCGTAGCGCTGGCGCATGGTCTCGGCCGGTTCGGCGGTGAACTTGAGCTGTTCGGGCTTGAGTTTCGACTCGATCGTCTTGACGATCGAGCGATAGGCCGGGAAATCGTATTCCGCGGCGAGTTTCAACCACAGGTAACCCTGCAGGTCATCGCGCTCGATGCCTTGCCCCGCGAGGTACATCCGCCCCAGCATGTACTGCGCCGGCTTGTCGCCGGCGCAGGCCAGGCGCTGGAATTTCGGCAATGCCAGCTCGTACTGCTTGTTGGCGAAGGCATTAGCGGCCTCGCTGGAGAGTTCGAAATAGGCGCTGCGACTGATGCTGTCGAAGTCGCGTGCCTCGAATGCGCTCGCCAACGCAGGGCTGAGACAGAGCAAAGCAAACAGGAAGCGGCGTGCCAACAGGTTCATGTGCTCCTCGCGATCGGTGGAGATCTTCGGCAAGTCGTCGACAAGCAGCTTGCGGTAGGCCGCCGCCGGTTCAACAGTGCCATTGCTCATACCGACGCAGGCGCGGGCCGCGCCGTCACACACTTCGCGCGGTGCTCATGTTGCAGCCGATACCTGGGCGTCTACTCGTGCACGGTCCGCTTCAATCCAGACCAATCATCCAGGCGCTTGTCGCGCGGCGGATACTTGTCCAGCGCGATCGACGGCACCACGTCCGGATCGTTGTACAGCTGCATGAGGTCTTTCTTGCGGATCGCGCTGGACAACTTGATATTGGCATCGCCGTTGCCGAGCGACCACGCCGCCTGCCACAGTTTGGTCAGGTAGCGCGTGCCGCGCGCCATGCAGGTGACGGTGTCGTCGCCGAACGTTTCCCACATCGCCTGCGCTTTGGCTTTCGGCTTGGTGCCGCTGAGTTCCACCCACTTGTCGACGATTGCGCGCGGCGCGATTTCGTTTTGCGTCGCGGCGATCAGTGCGATCACGGCCTTCGACGCGTCGAAACCGTTGGCAATGTCGGGCAGCGGTTCGTCCTTCAGATCCTTGATGCGTTGCTTCAGCTTGTCGGCGAGTTTGTCGCTGATGTAGCCGAACGCGATCATGTCGTCCTCGTAGCCGGTGTGCACCTTGTCCGCTTCGAGCATCATCGTCTGGCCATGTGGTCGCTGCACCACGCGGTCCGGATCGCCTTGCGACAGATACGAGGCATGCAACGGCTGGCACGCGTCGCCGATGTAGTGGATCAGCACGCCGCCGGCGCACAGGAACAACTTGCCGTCGCCGTCGGTGGCGGCCTTGACCATGACGTCGAACAGCTGATGCGTGCGAAACGGCAGCGCGCCCCAGTGCTTGCTGTTGTCGACTTTGCCGAGTTTCTGCGCCCACGCCTTGTACAGGTCATGCTTCGAGGCGAAGTAATCGACCCAGCTTTCCGGATTGAGATAGGAGTCGGGATCGTCGAGATTTTGCTGCAGGAAAGTCGGCTCGCCGTCGGCACCGGGAATGTCGAGGTCGGCGAAATGGTTCGGGTTGTCGTTCTGGCCGCGCGAACCGGGGCCGGGCTTGTGGTGCTTCTTGCCGTCGCTGCCGTCGACCATGGTGAAGTTGACGTTGCTCTTCCAGACATTGTCCGGCACGTCGGCGAGCGGCACGAAGTTCGGTGTGTCGCTGTCGCCGCTCAATACTTTCGGATCGTTGCCGAGCGCGTCATCCGGCTCGATCGCGAGCATGTCCAGATGATTCTTGACGAACTGCTTGAGCTTGTCCGAATCGATCAGATCCACCGGCAAGCCGAGCGCGCGGCCGATCACGTAGTGACCGGCCCAGCCCCAGATAAACGTTTCGTCGCGGTTGATGTCCTGCACCAAGTCCAGATCGAGGCGATCCAGCGCGGTGCTGAGCGCCGTCGCCAGCGCATACGGATGCGACTGCAAGCCATCGTCGGCAAAGAACTCCTCCTTGCCCCAGAGCAGCGCGAACGGGTAGTACGTAGTCTTGCCGGACTTCTTCTTGTCGGCCGCGGGTTCGGTGTGCTCGATGAACAGCAGCGTGCCCGAGTCGCCGTGGTGCACGGCCAGCGCGATGTTTTGTTCGCCGTGTTTTTTCTCCAGCGCTTCGAGTTCCTCTTGCCGCGCTTCGCCCAAGCCATAGCTTTCCGGTCCGATCAGGAAATCGCTCATGTACTCGGAACCGCCCATCGCCTTGTAGCGATAGAACAGGCCGTGAATCTCCCCGCGGATCAAGCCGCTGATCGCCGACTGGCCGACCACTTTCATGGTGATCAGCTTCAGCGACAGGCTGTTGTCGTACAGGTCCAGGATCGGACCGACCGGCGCGATGCCCGGCACTTCCGTTTTCCACTGCAGGATGTCGTCGACCGCGATCAGGCCGACGTCCATCAGCAAGCGCTGATTGGTCGAGCGGAAATGCGGGTAGACCTCGGCGAAGTCGACACGCGTGATGCCCTTGTCCGAACTCGCGCCGATCTCCGGCGCGCGATGGTTCTGCAGTGCCTTGATGCGCGTGTTCGGGCGGCCGACCACGTGGCGATTGGTCAACACGTAATAGCGCTCGCCGTCGCGCACGATGCAGCCAGCGGTGGCCAGTCGTGTCATGCCTTGGCCATCCTCGTTCAACAGCGCCATGCCCGGCGCAAGCAGATTGCGCGGCGTGATCGCGCCGGTGTTGATTTGCAGATCGGTCGACCACGCTTGTTGGCGTGCCTCGATCACGCACACCGGCACCGAGCGGCCATCCGGCAGGTACAAGCATTTCGGCACCACGTCGGTCGGATTGGTTTCGGCCAGCTCCGCCTCGCGCTGCCAGTCGGACACGAACGCATACACGCACGGCCACGAATACGGGCGCACCTCGGAGTTGAACAGCGTGCGCCGCTCCTTCGCCTGCGTCTTCGGCGTGACCGGATGCGGATCCTGCTTGGTCGGCCAGGGATCGTGCTTGCGGATGCGATACAGCCCGAGCGCGGTGGCGACCACGTTCTTCTTGTTGATCAGGTGATAGTGGAACAGGTCGCGCGCTTCGATCAGGTCTTTCAGTGACAGCGACGCGAACGTCGTGCTGGTTTTGAACAGCGTGTCCATGGTGTCCCCGCAACTGGTTGGCCCCCTGCACGGCAATCGCTATGGTTACGTCGTTTGGCAACGATCTCTGACACGCTTTGGCTGTCGCTACGAGGCACCGGCGCATGCCGCGTCCGGGCAACCGATCAGGCGAGAGGCGCGCCGATTTTCCATCCGGCGCATGAAGGTCCGATGACGTGCTTGCGAACGGCTGCCCCGGCTCGGTCAGGTTCGACAGCAACGCTGAAATTTCGCCCCCTAATGAGCCGACAGCAAGAATGCCGCAGCCGTGAAAAGCGCGCCGAGCCCTCCCATCACGATCAGCAATACGCTGTTGAGCTCCAGCAGTGTCGGTTGCGCTTGCGGAGGGTGTTCATCGGCCTGAATTGATGACGGCCCATACATTCTTGCGTATGCCGCGTCGATTTCCGCGGCGGTGTTCGGTGCCTCGAAACGAGAATCCATTGTTGTCTCCAAAGTGAAAGATGACTACTGCGCCGTCCAACCGCCATCGATGCTGATCGCTGCGCCACGGATCTGATCGGCCGCGGGCGAGCACAGAAAGGCCACGGCGGTGCCGATCTGTTCGGGCGTTGCGAATTCGATCGACGGCTGCTTCTCCGCGAGCAACTTGGTTTTCGCGTCGTCGTCGGATATGCCGTCGCGAGTCGCCGCGTCGTCGATCTGCTTCTGCACCAGCGGCGTCAGTACCCAACCCGGGCAGATCGCGTTGCACGTAATCGGTGAACGCGCCGTTTCGAGCGCGACCACTTTCGTGAGACCGACGAGTCCGTGCTTGGCGGCGACGTAAGCCGCCTTGGTCGGCGAAGCCACCAGGCCGTGCGCGGACGCGATATTGACGATCCGTCCCCAGCCGCGATGACGCATATGCGGCAGTGCCGCCTTGGTGCCGTAGAACGCGGCGGAAAGATTGATCGCGAGAATCTGCTCCCACTTCTCGTCCGGAAATTCTTCCAGCGGAGCCGTGTGCTGGATGCCGGCGTTGTTGACGAGAATGTCGACGCTGCCCCATTGGTGCGCGCATTGCGCGACGAGCGTGCTTACCTCGGCGGCGACCGACATGTCGGCGGGGCTGTAGGCAACCTTCACGCCGTAGTCGGCCGACAGCTGGGCGACGAGCGCATCGACTTGCCTGCGCTCGCCAAGACCATTCAGCAACACATTGGCGCCTTGTTGAGCGAGCGCCTGGGCGATGCCAAGCCCGATGCCGCTGGTCGAACCGGTGACGATTGCCGTCTTACCACGCAACATGGCTGAGCTCCTGTTGTACTTTGTCATCGAGTGCCGCGTCGCGCTCGGCGGCTTCGCCGAGATAGTCGAAAGCGACTTGCCCGTAGCCGAGCGTGAGGTCCGCGATGAGGTGCTGTCCCGAGAGAATCTCCAGCACCGGCAGACGCGCGACATCGGCAATGACATGGCGGAAAAGCTCGAGTTCGGCGGGAGCGCTCCAGCATTCCTTGATGTGGATATCCTCGAGCTGGTAGCGCACCAACTCGCAGATGCGCGGCGTGCCGTCGACGTGCGGGATGATCTTCAACACGAAATTGGGCTTGCTGAGGCCGCGCATCACGTCTTGCTTTTCCGCGGCGCGATGCTTGTAGCCCATCGTGGCGAGTGCGCACAGCGACTCGCCGTAATGCAGCCTACCGACGATCACATCGCCTTCGTGCGTGATCTTCGGTTGCGCGAGCTTTTTCGGAAAACCCCACAACTCGCGGCCGCCGGCGATCGGCGCATGATCATCCAGATACATCGAGTGCACATAGAGCCCATCCTGGCCGGCGTAGCGCACGGGGATTACCTGGCCCGACTCGGTGTAGTCCCCGAAACCGGTGGAATCGGGCATGCGGATGAACTCGTATTTCACGACGGGTTCCGCGATCTCGAGCGGCCCGGGCACCACCGCACGCAGCGCCTCCGGATCGGTGCGGTAGGTGATGATCAGGTACTCGCGATTGAAGAAGCGGTACGGCCCGCGCGGAAACGAGGGGTTGGTCAGCGGCATCGCGTACGCGTTGCGACGCACGTCGTCGATTTTCATGCTTGAACCTCGGGTGATTGTTTGATGAGAGAGGGTCCGATCAGCGATCCGTGCCGGGTCGGCATCAGACCCGACAGATCGACCGTGGAGCGTTGCCCGACTGCGGTTCGGTTCTCCGCCAGCCAGCGTTCGGTGGCGCGCGCACCCAGCGCATGCAGATGGCGCAGGAACGCGGGATCATTGTTCATCTTGCTGGTGGCGCCGAATGCGCCGAGCGCTTCGTCGCCGATGCCGTGGACGTGAAGACGTCTGAAGGTTTCTTCCCGCGGCTGCGACTTCATCAGATCCTCGATGAATGCGATCGCCGCCACTTCCGCCATGAACGTCGAGTTGAAGCCAATCTCGTCGATGCGGTCGATGATGGCGCGCGCGCTGCGCGGCACTACGGCGCGCATGACGGGATTGATGCCGACCACGATGACGTCGCTCGCAGTCGTGTGCAGATACAGCGGCGCCAAGGCAGGATTGCCGGTATAGCCGCCGTCCCAATAGTGTTCGCCGTCGATCTCCACTGCCTGATAGACCTGCGGCAGCGCGGCGGAGGCCAGGATCACCTCGGCCGAAAGCTCCTCGTTTTCGAACACGCGACGCAGGCCGGTCCGCACATTGGTCGCGCAGATGAAGACCCGCGCTGCCTCGGCATCGTTGCGCAAACCGTCGAAGTCGATGCGTTCGAGCAGGCTGCGCAGCGGGTTATGGTTGAGAGGGTTGGTCTGATATGGCGACCAGATTCGCGTGAGCATGTCGTGCCACAGGAACAGCGGGTTGTCGTCCAGGTTCCAGCTGCGCTTCGTGCCGAACGCCGGCGGCGCCATGCTGGCGTAACCCGGCATACGGCCCACGTCCTTCCAGTAGCGTTCGAGTGCGCTGCGCGCTTCGGCCGCGCCACCACGGCGCAAGCCGTCGGCGAGAATGCCGGCATTCATGGCGCCGGCGCTCGTGCCGCTGATGCCGACAATCTCGAAGTCGGGCTCTTGCAACAGGCGGTCCAGCACACCCCAGGTGAACGCGCCGTGCGAGCCGCCGCCCTGCAGGGCGACGGCTACACGCCGGGTGGGAGCGTCACCGGCCAATTGCGAGGCGCTGGTCGCGCGAACTGTCATGACGTTCACCGGCTCAGTGCGCCACGGCGAGCGCGGGGACCGGCAGCGCCGGTTGCTCGGTCGGCTTGCGTCCGATCCTGAACCATGCGGCATACAACGCCGGCAGGAAGAAGATCGTCAGGAACGTGGCGACGGTGAGGCCACCCATGATGGCGATGGCCATCGGACCCCAGAACACGCTGCGCGTGAGCGGAATCATCGCCAGCACCGTTGCCGCCGCCGTCAACATCACCGGCCGCGTTCTGTGCACGGCGGCTTCCACCACCGCCGTCCACGGATCGGCGCCCGCTTCCATTTCCGCTTGCACCTGATCGATCAGGATCACCGAGTTGCGCATGATCATGCCGCTGAGCGCGATCACGCCCAGGATGGCGACGAAGCCGAGCGGCGCGTGCGCGAGCATCAGCGCGAGCACCACGCCGATCAATCCAAGCGGCGCGGTCAGCACCACCATCGCCATCCGCGAGAAGTTCTGCAGCTGCAAGATCAGGATCAGCAGCACGGTCACGATCATCACCGGCGCGACCGCAATCAACGCCGCATTGGCCTTGGCGCTTTCCTCGACGGCGCCACCGACATCGATGCGATAACCGGCAGGCAACCGGGCTTCAACATCCTTGAGCATCGGGCGCAGCGATTCGGTGACCGAAACGCCCTGCTCACCGTCCGGCACATCCGCGCGCACCGTGATCGCCATGTCGCGATTGCGACGCCACAGCACCGGCTCTTCGAGCTCGGCATGCACGCGAGCGACTTGCGACAACGGCACAAAGGTTCCCTGGCGCGTATACAGGTTCACGTCCTTCAACGTGTCCAGATTGAGGCGTTCGGCCGGCACTGCGCGCGCGACGATGTCGACCAAGTCCTCGTGCTCGCGCAGCTGCGACAGCGGCGCGCCGTTCATCACCGTCTGCGTGACCAATGCAACGTCCGACGGCGTGAGGCCGAGCGCACGCGCCTTGTCCTGGTCGAGATCGACCTTCAACGCACGCACCGGATCGTTCCAATCGAGCTGCACGTCGCGCACCTTGGGGCTCGACGCCACCACGTGCTCGACCTCACGCGCGATCGCGCGCACCTTCTGCGTATCCGGACCGACCACGCGGAACTGCACGGGGTAGCCGACCGGAGGACCGAGCTCCAGGCGCGACACGCGCAGCCACACGTCCGGGAACTGCTGGTTAGCATTTGCCATCAGGCGCGCGCGCACACGTTCGCGTGCCTGCATGTCCTTGGTCATGATGATGAACTCGGCGTAGCCGGGGTTCGGCAACTCCGGGCTGAGCGACAGGTAAAAGCGCGGCGCGCCGGCACCGGTGTACGCGGTGTAGAACTTGATGTCCTCGTCCTTCGCCAGGACCGCTTCCATTTTCTTGACCTGTTCAGCGGTCGCGGCAAACGAAGCGCCTTCCTTCAAGCGCAGGTCGACGACCAATTCGGGACGCGTGCTCGACGGGAAAAACTGTTGCGGCACGAGTTTCATCGCCGGAATCGCCAGCATCAGCGCCGTTGCGGTAGCGCCGATCACCCACCAGCGCCGTTTGAGGGCAAACGCAATCATGCCGCGCAGCTTGGTGTAGAACGGCGTCGCGTACGGATCGGCGCTGTGCTGGTGCTTGCCGAAATCCTCGGGCAGCATCTTGACGGCGAGGTACGGCGTGATCAGTCCCGACACGATCCAGGAAAAAAGCACGGCGGTGCCGACGATCCAGAAGATACCGCCGGCGTATTCACCGGTTGACGATTTGGCGAAACCAATCGGCATGAATGCGGCGACGGTGATCAATGCGCCGGTCAGGCGCGGCATCGCGGTGGACGTGTAGGAATAGCCCGCCGACTTGACGCGGTCCCAGCCCTGTTCCATTTTCACGACCATCATCTCGACCGCGATGATGCCGTCGTCGACGAGCAGGCCGAGCGCGATGATCAGCGAACCGAGCGAGATGCGCTCGAGGTTCCAGCCCATGGCAAGCATCACCACGGCCACCGCGCCGAGCACCAATGGCACGGACGCGACGACGATCATGCCCGTGCGCCAGCCAAGGCTGATCAGGCACACCGCCAGCACGATGGTCAGCGCTTCGAGCAGCGAGCGCTCGAACTCCCAGATCGAATCGCTGACCGTCGTCGGCTGGTCGGCCACGCGCTCGAGTTCGACGCCGTACGGAAGGCCCGCCTGGATCTTGCCCGCTTCTTTTTCAATCGCGCGGCCGAGGTCGACGATGTTGCCGTCGTCGGTCATCACGATGCCGAGCATCAGCACCTGCTGGCCGTTGTGGCGCACGGTGTACGTCGGCGGGTCCTCGAAGCCGCGCGTGACCGTCGCGATGTCGCCCAGCTTGAGCTGGCGGCCGTCCGCCATGATCGGGACGTTGCGGATGTCTTCCAGGTTCGAGAATTGCCCACCCACGCGCACCAGCACGCGGTCGCTTTGCGTGTCGATCGAGCCCGCGGGGAGCACGTTGTTCTGGCTGCGCAGACTCTCGGCAATCGCCGCCGGCGTGATGCCGAGCGCGGCAAGGCGTTGGTGCGAGAACTCGACGTAAACCTTCTTCTCCTGCTTGCCGTTGATCTCCACCTTCTTGACCATCGGCACTTTCAAGAGGCTGCGCTTGATCACCTCGGCCATGTCGGCCAGTTCCGCCTGTCCGACGCCGTCGCCTTTGAGCGCGTACATCAAGCCGGACACGTCGCCGTATTCGTCGTTGAAGATCGGACCGACGACGCCTTCGGGCAGTTCGTTGCGAATGTCGCTGAACTTCTTGCGCGCCTGATACCAGGCTTCGCGCTGGTCCTTCTTCGAGGTGCCGTCGAACACGCTGAGCGTCATGCCGCCGAAACCCTGACGCGCGAACGTCTTGACCTTGTCGAAGTGATCCAGCTGCTCGAACTTCTTCTCCATGCGGTTGAGCACTTCGTCCTGCATCTGCTGCGCCGACGCACCCGGCCAAAGGACCATGATGGTCATCGAGGGCACCGAGAAATTCGGGTCCTCGAGCTGCCCGAGCTTGGTGAAGCTGAACATGCCGCCCACGCCGATCACGAGGATCAGGAACAGCACGATGGCGCGGTGGTTCAGCGCCCACTCGGTGAGGTTGAAGGACGAATTCATAATGCGGCCTGCTTGGTGAGTTCGGACGGTTCGGAACCGATGCGCGGCGTCGCCTCCGGCAGCGCGACACGCAAGCCGGGCGACATCTTCTGCACGCCCGACGTGACGATCTGCTCGCCAGCAGGCGGGCCGGAGACGAGTACCTCGTCGCTGCGATAGCCGTGCACCGTGATCGGGATCAGCTCCACGGTGCCGGTGGCTTCGCTGCCGGACGTCGCGCCTGCCGTTGTCGAGCGACTCGCGCGCACGGCCCACACGGCCGGCTGGCCGTTCGCTTGCGTGATGGCGCTCGCCGGAATGAGCGCGACCGGCGTGTCGCCGGCGGCGGCCAGCGCGGAAACGGTCGCGCTGGCGCCGAGCGGCAAGCCGCGCGCCCTCGTGGGTCGCAACTTGGCGCGATAGGTTCGCGTCTGAGCGGCGGCCTGCGGCGCGAGCTCGCGCAGCGTGAGTGCAAACGAATCCTGCGGCATCGCGCTCAGCGTCGCGGTGAAGCGCGCGCTCTGGAACGAGTTGATCTGGTCTTCGGGTACATCGACCACGATTTCGGGCTCGCCCGGATCGGCGATCGCGATGACCGGCTGACCTTCCGCCACGACTTGTCCTACTTCGAACCGCACCGTCGTAACCACGCCGCTCTGTGACGCGCGCAACGTGGTGTATTTGAGCCGATTGCGCGCGAGCTCGAGCGTCCGCGCTTCAGCCTCGGCCGCGGCTTTTGCCTTCTGCTCACCGCTTTGCGAGTGCTCGTCGTCGGATGTGCTGACTGCGCCATGGCTGCGCAACGCGCTCAGACGCACGCGATCCGATTCGGCTTGCCTGGCCTGCGCCGTCGCGGCGATCAGCTGCTGCCGCGCTGCTTCCTCGGCGAGCCGGTAGTCGGCGTCGTCGAGCACCGCAAGCACGTCGCCTTCGCGTACCGACTGGCCCACTTCGACGCGGCGTTGCACGACCTTGCCGCCGACGCGGAACGCCTGGTCCACCTCGTAACGCGCGTGGACCGCGCCGAAATAGCGATTGGTTTCGCCCGTCGCGTTGTAGCGCAGCTCCGCGGTGCGGACGGTTCGAGGCGCCTCGGCGCTCGGCTTGCTTTGCCCGCACGCGGCGAGCAGCGCCGCGATCGTCGCGGCAAGAAGGATGGGACGAAGCGACGTAGTCATGACGAGGATTCCTTGGGTTCAAAGGCTTGGTTGGGTTCGAAAACTTGCCAGCCGCCACCGAGGGCTTTGTAGAGCTGGATGCTGTCGAGCAGCAGTTGCGTGTTGCTGGCGTTCGCGTCGACGCGCACGGCCAGTCGCGCGCGCTGTGCATCGAGCAGCGGCAGCAGGTCGATCTGGCCGCCGTCGTACAGCGACCGGGCACGGCCCAGTGCCGCGTCAGCGGAAGCAGAGGCGCTGTCGAGCAGCGCCGCGCGTTGGCGCTCGTCCGTGAGCGTGGTCAGTGCGTTCTCGACATCCTCGAGCGCACGCACGATGGCATCTTCGTAGCGCAGCACGGCTTCGGATTGGGCCGCTTCGGCGCTGGCGTTGATCGCCTGGGTGCGCCCCGCGTTGAAGATCGGCATCGCGATCAACGCAGCCACGTTGCTGAAGCGCGCGGCGCCGAGATCCAGGCCGTTGGGTTCGATCTTCTCGCGGCCGAACGACGCGCCCAGGAACAGCCGCGGGAACCATTCGGCCGCCGCCTGTTGCCGACGCGCATTGGCGGCGTCGAGTTGCGCCGCTGCTGCGAGCAGATCGGGGCGACGCTGCAGGATCGTGGCGGGCTGACCGGCACGAGTCGGCGGAACCGCAATGCTGCCGCTCGTCGGCACGATGTTGCCGGCATTGACTGCCTGGTCACCGATCAGCACTGCGATGCGATGCCGCGCCACGGCCGCCAGTGTTTCGAGCGGCGGTATTGCCGCGCGCGTCTTGTCGGCATCCGTCTGCGCGCGCTCGACATCGAACGCGGTCGCCAGTCCCGCGTGCTGACGCGAGCTGATCAAACGCAAGGTTTCGTCCTGCGCGGCCGAGATGGCGCGCACGGTCTCGAGCTGGCGTAGTGCGCCGACTAGCGTGAAGTAGTTGCTCGCCACGTCGGTCAGCACGAGCAGGCGCACGGCACGCGCCGTGTCTTCGCTCGCCATCGTGTCGGCCGCCGCCGCCGCCGCGCCAGCGCGCAAGCGGCCGGAGATATCGATTTCCCAGGAGACGTCCAGACTGCCGGCGAGCGTCTTCGCATCAGCCGCGGGTGCAACCGCGTTCTTGATAGCCGAGCTGTAGCCGGTGTTGCTGTCCGTGCCGGCGCCGCCGATTCCGATGCTGGGCCACAACCAGGAGCGACTGACCGTCTCTCCGGCCCGTGCGGCGCGCACACGCTCCGTCGCGATCCTGACATCGCGATTCTCGCGTGCAGCGCGCCGCACCAAATCCGACAGCACCGGATCGCCGTAGCTTTCCCACCAGGCGATTTCGGGTTCGCCCACGATATCGGCCGACGCCGCGAACTGCGCTGGCACGTCGACCGTGGATTTCACGATCGGCGTCTTGGCACATCCCGCGAGAGCCGCCAGCACGGCCAGCACGAGTGCCGGCGCGCAGCGCAGAGGGGTCGCCATGATGCGCAGCGGTTCAGCACGGTAGCGTGGCGTTGAGCAGGGCATCCGAGCTTGGGGAAGATTGTTGGTCATGGGTTGCTCGTCGGTTTGGGGTGTGGGCAGCGTAAGTCGCGTGCTGCGGCGAGTCGTCAGGGAAGCGTCGGCGTTTGGTCGGCAATGGGTCGGCGATCGCGCCGCTACATGCGCGCTTGAATGGAAACCAGTTCGGCGCGGCAGGTCTCGGCAAATTCGCGCAACAGATCCGCGTTCTTGGAACGCGCGAGTTCGCGCAGTTCGTCCAGCGTCAAGTTTGGCGAGAGGTATTGGTCGGTGATGCGCCTCAACAGGCGCTCGGCTTGTTCGAGGACCGCCTCGGAGGCGCAGAGCCGGATGCGATTGATCAGCGCGAGCACGGCCAGCATCGTTTCGGGCTTCTCGAGCGAGTGCGTGAACGATTCCATCAGCAGCTTCGCGCACTCGGCGATGAACTCGCCGTACAGCGTTTCGCGTTTGCGCATTTCCTCGCGGATCAGCTCGCGCTTGCTGACGGTCTTGTGCGCGACCCAGGTGGTCGCCACCGATGCGGAACCGCCAATCAGCGTGCCGAGCAGGCCCGAGAGCGCCGTGAGCAGCGCCGTATCGGCGATCGGGAAGGTCATTTGCGTATCTCCGCCTGAGCGTTCATGGGTATGCGGCGCAACTCAATCGCGCGCACGGAAATTCGTCGTCCGATCGGCGGAGTGCTGTTGAGGCGCTGCGCAAGATCCGACGATCTGCAGCAATCCGCTCGGTGCTACGACATGTCCAGGCTAGGCGCCGCGAGCGTCGAAGTCGTCAGCGAAACATCGCCGTTTGGTCGGCGTGAGAGACGGGTGCACAGATGAGCCGCCGAATGGGCCGGTTTTCGCGCGACCGTAGCAACTCCACGAAAGTGTGCGAAGAAATTTCAGGACCGCGTGCGCGGCTCAAGCAATGCGTGGGCTCTTGCGAACGCGGCTGTGCCGCTCGCTTCCGGAAGCCGCTTCACCAGCACGGCGAGCGCCTTGCGATCGTCGGACGACGCGTGGTTGTGCTCGATCAATTCCGTCATCGCCAGCAATTCATACCAGGCGGCTCCTTGTTGCCGCGCCTCGGCAATCGCGCCTCGAACGGATTCGCTGGCGACGCGCGCGTCGCCCTGGCCGCGTGCGAGCGCTGCTTGGGTGAGCAAGAGTTGCGGCAGATAGATACGCTCGCCCAACTTTTCGGACATCTGCAGCGCCTGATCGAGCTCTCTGCGCGCGCCATCGAAATCGCCGGCGAGCAGCAGCGCCTCCGCGGCATAACCGAGCGTTTCGCTGGCGCCGGAAAGCATGCCCAGTCGGGTGTTCTCGTCGTACGCGTCTCGAATCAACGCGTGACCTTCGCGAGGTTGGCCGAGACGCGCCGATGCCCAGCCGCGAAACCAGCGGAAGGCGGTGCGTCCTTGCGCCAATGCGAACTCGTCCACGAGCGCCTCGCCTTGCTGGGCGAGCTGGGCGACACGTTTGGCATCGCCGAGGCGCAATTCGAAAACGGCTTCGAACCAGATCGCGATCATCTGAGCCACCGGCTGCGCTCCTTGCCGCATGAGCGCATGCGCCTCGTGCAGACGGCGCCGTCCCGATTCGACCAGCCCGAGATGCAGCAGTTGAACCGCGAGCAACACCAGCATGGTGATTTGCGGGTCCGCCAGGAACAGGTTTTCGGACGAGGTGTCGAGCGACGCAATCGCGCTCAGGCCGCGCTCGAACCAGGAGCGTGACTCGCTTGGTTCGCCCTGCAGCATCTGCACATCGCCCTGCACGATGCACACGCCGAGGCGCAAGACCGGATCGTCGGTCGCGGCCGAGAGCACGTCGCTGCGCTCGGCCATGGCGAGTGCTTCGGCGTACTCGGCGCGCGTCAGCAAGGTAATGCCCAGACTGTGCAGCAGCAGCCCGCGCATCCTGTGCTGCGGCGCTTCGCCGAGCAGCGCGTGCGCGCGCGAAAGCGCTTCCTTGGCTTCCTTGGAGCTGAAACCGAGCAGATGCGACGCCGCGACACCGCTGAGCGTCGCCAGCGCAATTTCCAGCGCAGTGCGGGTCGCACCGGCGGGTGCGCGATCGAGCAAGCCGAGTCCGTGCTCGGCCAGCGTCCTGCACTCGGCGGGACTGAAATGATGCAGCGCCGCCTCGGCTGCTTCCGCGTAGTACTGCAGGGTTTTGAGCGGCTCGCGGCCGCGTTCAAAATGCGCGGCGAGTTCCACGGCGGCAACGGGCGAACCTGCGGCGCGTTCGACTTCGAGCGCGACGCCTACGTCGCGGTGCAGCTGGGTACGACGGAAGGGTGTAGCGCGGTCGTAGAGGACTTGGCGAAACAGGGCGTGGCGAAACGCATAGGTCGGTTCCGCCGACTCATCATTTTCCCAAGTCCGTGGCGGCGCGAGCCACATGCTCTGCTGCTGGAGTTCGTCGCACGCCTGCCCGACCCATTCGATTTCGCGCCCGATCGCGCGCGCCACGGTGCTGACGCGAAACTCGACCCCGCAGATTGCGGCTGCCGACAGCAGGGTACGCTGTTCCTCACCGAGCCGCGCGACATAGCGATCGATGATGGCAGCGAGATTTTCCGGAACCGCCATACGTGCGATCCGAGCCGCCGGCACGGGCTCTTCAGCCTCTTGCAGCGGCCGCGCTGCGAGTTCGTTCACTACCGAAGCGACGAACAGCGGCAAGCCATCGGTACGTTCCTGCAATGCACGCACGAACGCTTCGTCCGCGACGATCGAGGGTGCGCGTCGCGCCAGATACTCGGCCACCTCCTCACCGGAGAATGGATCCAGCACGATTTCATTGCACAGGCCGTGCAGGCGCAGCTCGCGCCGCAACGCATTCAGCGGGTGATCCAGCGCGACAACTTCGGCGAGTCGGAAGGAAGCAAGCCACATCAGGCGCGCGCTGCCGCGCCGTCGCGCGATGTAGTCGATGAGCTGGATCGTCGCGCGGTCGCTCCAATGCAGATCTTCGGTGACGAGCAGCAGCGGCCGCTGCTCGGTGTAGCGATCCAGGAACTCGCCCATTTCGCGTAGCGCCCGATCGGCGCCGACACCCGCGAGCTCGCGGCGCAGCGCGTCGCGCTCCTCCGCACTGCTGAGCCACGGCAGTTGCAGCAGCCACGTCGGTGCGGCCGCGCGCAACAATGCCGCGGCGCTGCCGTCGCGGCGGCACAATTCGCCGAGCGCTTCGAGCACCGGCAGGTAAGGCTCGCCGCCACCATGCTGTTCCACGCACTGGCCGCGGATGCACATCGTGTCGGTCAGGCCGGCAATGAACTGCTCGGTCAGCGTCGTCTTGCCGATGCCGGGTTCGCCCACCACCCATGCGATGCTGCGCTTGCCGCCGCAGGTGAGCGCCCAGTGCGCGAGTAGTTGCGCCAGCGCGTCGCGTCTGCCGATGAAGGATGCAGGGACCGGCAAGGCAGCGGCAGCCTGTGCAGCATCGCCTGTGACGCGCGCTGTCGTTGGCGCGACGGGCGCTACAAATCGGTATCCACGCCGCGAGACGGTTTCAATGAAGCGCGGCTTGCGTGCGTCATCTCCAAGCAAGGTGCGCAGATCGCTGATTACCGTCTTCAGCACCGACTCGCTGACGAACTGATGTCCCCACACCTCATCCAGCAAGGCGTCTTTCGTGAGCAACTGGCCCGGGTGGCGCACCAACGCGCACAACACGGCGAACGGCGTGGGCGCCAACGCAACGGCCTTGCCGTCGTGCACCAAGCTTGCGTTCGCTTCGTCCAACTCGAACTTCTCGAAGCGCAAGGGCGCGAGCGGTTCCCGCTTTCCGGGAGCGTGCGTCGATGTAGCGTCGCTTTTCGCTGCGGCCATGGTCTATGCATCGTGAGGCAGAGAGAAAAAGCGGCATGCGCTTGGCTCAATCCTGCGCTTCCTTACGCAGAACGGCAACCTTGCCTGGCCCCGAAGGCGTATGCCGCGGCACTCATCAAACATGTCGTCGTTGCGCAGCGATGCACGAGGTCATGGAATGCGCCCATGCGCCAACAGCTCGCGCCCGACACGGGCGATCTCTCCCTTGGCGCTGTTCATCGCGTCCTGCGTGGTGTGCACGGAAAAGCGGTCGAACACGAGCGGATGCGGATGCCGGTTCGACGAGCCGATCACAAACGAGGTGGCGTCTTCGGCGTGCATGCGCAGCAATCCGCGCGACTCCTCGAATACCGCCAATTCACCGCTCTGAACAGCGCCACTCGACTGTCCGTGTTGCACCCGCAAGCGTCCGCGATCCACGGCAATCCAGCCGACCGTGTGGCCCAGCGGCGGGGAATAGCGCCAGCGTTGCCCTTGATGCAGGCGCACGTGGAATACATTGATGTCCTCCGGCTCGTCGAGTGCGCCAGGCAAGGACCCGAGTCGTCCGAGGATGGCGCGCACGGGTCCTTCGTGGGGCACTGCGGAAGGCACGACATATCGGCTTCGTGCAACGACGTCTTCCGCGGATGAGCGAAGCGCGATACCGATGCGGAAGATTCGCGTGATCTCCTGCGAGTGCAGCGCGGCCGCCTGCCAGACACCGCGACCGGACATCAGCCAGGCGACGCCGCCGGCGGCGAGCCGGCCCTTGTTGCCGGTCGTGTCCTCGAATTCCGCCGCCCCGGACAGCACCAGGGTGAGAACCGCCATGCCCGAAAACGGGCGCAGGCGCCCACCCGGCCGCTCGAATGGGCTGAGCTGCTCGTGTTCGATGCACACGAAGGGCTTGATCGCTTGGCCCAAGTCTGCGGCCGTGCACAGGCGCATGGTCTGCGCGAACTGCGTGCCGTGCTTGACCAGGGTGATCGCGCGCCGCTGCGTTGGAACGTCCCCGGTCGATGTGCCGAAATCCTGTCCGTCTTCGTCGCGTTTCGCATTTTCGCCCGCGCCGTCCGGCGTGGTCGCGCGCATCCGTTCGTCGGAGCTCATGGTCCGTTCCGAGAGGGTTCGACGCCCATCGATGCCAATTCGCCGGCGATCCACTCGAGCAATTCGTGCGTCGATTCGAACGCGTGCTGTTTGCCTGTAACGATGTTTTCCAGACGGCCGGCAAGCGCCCCGGGCTGTGCATCGCTGCGCAGCTTCAACACGTACGTGCGCCGGCTGGGATATTTCGATTCCTGACTCAAACTCATTGCAATGTCTTGCGCTGTGGACTGGTGCGACAGCCTAGACTCGAGCGCTGGGTGAGTAGTCAGCGAACGGTCGACGTTCGGTCGGAATCGACAACATCCGCTCGGTTGCGATCGTCCCGACGGCAGCAGCGTAGTCGACGAGATATGTGCCGGCGGACGATCGCTATGCCGAAGTGGCGAAATTCCGGACGGCTGAGATAGCCATATGCCTAGTGTCACGGTGACTTGGTCCGCGCGTCCGTCCCAGACGTTGACCGAAAACATCGTTCGAGTTCGCACGACCCGACGCTGGGCTGCCTGCAATACGCATGGTGCATGTCCGGAAACTACGCGCATGAGCGGCGCGGTGACACATCCTGCGTCGGCACGCGCCTTGCTCGTCGCTCGGACACCCGAACAGCGAGGACAGACTCATGACGATCGCGAACACGATCAAATCCGCTGGAGCTCGACTGACGATGGGCGACGAAGACGTGCGAGCCCTGCTCGAAAAGGACCACGACGAGGTCAAGGACCTGCTCGGTGCGTTGGTCGATGGCGAACAGGGCCGCTCGCGCAAGCAGGTGCTGGAGACGCTCAAGACCAACCTCACGGCGCATTCTCGCGCCGAAGAGAAGGTCGTCTATGACGCGCTCATCCGCGCTCGCGCCAAGCAGGATGTTCACATCCTTGGCGAGGAAGGCTACGTCGAGCACGGCGCGGTGGACGATTTGCTGGCGCGCATCTCGCGCCTGGAGGTAGGGACCGAGCTGTGGAAGGCGCACGCAAAGGTCATCAAGGAGCTTCTCGAGCACCATATTTCCGAGGAGCAAAATCAGATGTTCGCGGAGCTTGGCAACCTGTTTGATCGCGACGAACTCGTTGCGATCGGACAGGCATTCCTGCGCAGCAAGGCGCGTGTGCTCACTCAGCAGGCGTCCAAGACGCAGCGCAACGTCGCGCGCGTCGTGGCCGGGCAGCGTGCGCGCAAGACGGCACATCGCGCGCCGGCCAAGAAGGCCGCCAAGACCACGCGGGCGGCGAAGGCTGCGCGGCGGCTCACGAGCGCGTCCCGGCGGAAAGCGTCCGGCACTCGCGCTCCGGGTCGTCGCAGCCGCTGATCTCGAGCGGCCCGGCGATCGATCGCCGCCGGCTCGCGTCGAGCAATCGACTTGGGTTCCAAGGATGGAACCGCGGCGGGCCGTGAGAACCCGATCGCGATGCATGCAATGCCTCCGCACATGCTCAGCATCGTTTCGTGGAACGTCGAAAACGTGGCGCGGCTGCGCGTGCCGCCGCACACGCTCGCGACGTGGCATGGCGAGCTTGGATTGCCCGATATCCTTTGCCTGCAGGAGCTGCGCGTTCGCGACCAAGATGCACAAGCGGCCAGCGATCTACGCCGCGACATCCCCGGCTGGGCCGGCGCGTTGAGCCTGAATCGAGACGACCGCAACGCGACGTTTCGCGGCGGTCGAGCTTACGGCGTGGGGACCTGGACGCGGGACGAATTGAACGCTCGAAGCTTCCGGCCCGAATGGGATCGCGAGGGCCGCGTGCTCGTCTCCATCCTGCCTGCGTGGAAGTTGATCCTGCTGAACGTCTACGCCGTCAACGGCACAGCAAAAGCCTACTACGACCACGCTGCCGGTCGCATCGTCGGGGACCGTCACGCGTTCAAGCGGCGTTTCATCGCGCAGCTCGGAGCACTCGTTCGGGAGCTGCAGGGCGAGGCGCCCGTCGTTCTCATCGGCGACTGGAACGTGTCACAGACCGCGCAGGATACTTATCCGCGCCTGCGCACCGAAGAACCTCATGCGCTCGCTCGCCGGGAGTTTGCCGAAGGCTTCGTCGCGTCGTTGCGATTGGTTGACATCTTCCGGGCCCGTCATCCCAAGGCACGGCAATACACTTGGTTCAATCCGCGCGCCCGCCATCGTGCCGACACGGCGCGCGTGGACTTCGCGCTGGTCAGCGAAGAATTGATTCCTCGCGTGCGCGATGTTTCGATCGACGCACCCGACGCCGCGTTCCAAGACGTCAGCGATCACGTGCCCATTCGCTTGTTGCTGGGTTCGAACCAGGAGAAAACCGCATGAGCTGGGGTCTGCGACCATCCGCGTCCGAGTTCTTGTTGAACAGCCGCGTGCTCGACGAGGCGGCTCGCGCCGTCCTCAAGGCCGTGCGCGTCGACCGCACGCACGACATCCCGTATGTCGGCTCGTGCAACCGGCGCGGCGATGTCATCTATGTCGACTACGAATTGCCGATGCATCTGACGTCGCGCGGAAAGCGCTACGACGTCGACCGCTACATCGTGATGCACGAAGTAGTCGAAATGCTGTTCGAGCACCACCTCAAGTTTTCGTATCGCGATGCGCATCAGATTGCCACCGCCATGGAGCGCGCGCTGGTCCAGTCGGATGGGTTGTCATGGGCCGTCTACAGCCGCTTCTGCAGCAAGTGGGCGAAGAAGATCGGCGCCCGCCGCTCGTATCCGAATCCACCGCGCGACATCGATCTGCAGCCCGAACGAGACACCGAGGATGACTCGACACTGCGACGGCTGCGCTTGCCCGCAAAGATCAAGGCGGCGCCCAAGACTCTGAAGAGCCGGCGTCAACGCGACTAGCTGTGGCGCTATGCTTCGATTCGTCGCCGAGCGTGCACGCAAGGCGCGCCTTCAGCGGCTTTTCGATGCAAGCCGATCGGAAAAAAGATGGAGCGCATGAACAACTGGCTCAGGCACGCAACGGATTGGCCATAATGTATCGGCCTGACACGAGCGGATTGGCTGCGTCGTTGCCGCGCGCTTGGTACAGTGGCACTCGGTATTGCGCGAAGCGGCGGGAATTTCGGGATGCACGGGGACATGACGGGAACGTCGGACTTTACGCAAGCGCTTGAGTCGCCGACGGAACCGAGCAATCGCACCGGTTGGCGCTTGTGCGTCGCGCCGATGATGGACTGGACCGATCGGCATTGCCGCTATTTCCATCGTCTGCTCGCGCCGCATGCGCGTTTGTATACCGAGATGGTGACCACCGGCGCGGTGCTGCACGGCGACCGCGAGCGCCTGCTCGGCTTCGACGCGGCCGAGCATCCGGTCGCGCTGCAGCTCGGCGGGCACGAACCGAGCGAGCTGGCCGCCGCCGCGCGCGTCGGGGTGGAGTTCGGTTACGACGAGATCAATCTCAACGTCGGCTGCCCGTCGGATCGCGTGCAGTCCGGGCGCTTCGGCGCCTGCCTGATGCGCGAGCCGGCGCTGGTCGCGGAAGGTGTGGCAGCGATGCGTGCGGCGGTGTCCGATTTTGGAAGGCCCGTGCCGGTCACGGTGAAGTGCCGCATCGGGGTGGACGAGCAGGACGAATACGCCGACCTGCAGCGCTTCGTGCAGACGCTGTGCGGCGCCGGGCTCGAGGTGTTGATCGTGCACGCGCGCAAGGCCTGGCTGCACGGTCTGAGCCCAAAGGAGAACCGCGAGATCCCGCCGCTGATCTATCCGCGCGTATATGAGCTCAAGCGCGAATTTCCGCAGCTGACGATCGTGGTCAACGGCGGCATCGCCGACGTCGCCGCCGCGCAAGCGCATTTTCCACAAGTGGACGGCGTCATGCTCGGCCGTGCCGCCTATCATGATCCTTTCGTGCTGGCACAGCTGGAACACGCGCTGTTTGGTGGCGCGCTGGCGCAGCGCGAGGATGTGCTGCGGCGGCTGCGGCCGTACGTCGAGCGTCATGTCGCTGCCGGCGAAGCGCTGCAGCACATCGGTCGCCATGTGCTCGGACTCTACTTGGGCGAGCCGGGCGCGCGCGCGTTCCGCCGCCATCTGAGCGAGAACATGCGTGGCCGCGCGGCCGGTTTCGAGGTGATCGAAGGCGCGCTCGCCAGCTTGCGCGCGCATGCGCAGCGGGCTGCGGCGTAGCGGTGCCGGAGATGATCGTCACATCGGCAGCGCAATTCCTCGCAACGTATTCGCCCGAACGTTTCCCGGCGACAGCGCCGGCCACCGCGCGCGCCGCGTTCCTGGTCGCGCCGCACGGGTTCGCACTGGCCGCCGAGTCGGCCAGCGACAACCGCTACATGGCGATGCACAAGACCACCGACGCGGCGCTGGCGCTGGCCGAACACGCCGCGCTCGCGGCGCAGCTGCGCGAGTGCGTGCCGACGATCGTGTTCCCGGGCGATGCGCAGACCCCGGACGCGGTGTTCCCGAACAACGTGTTCGCGAGCGCCCCGGGCCGGCTGATCGTCGGCGCGATGCGCCACTCGGTGCGGCGGCGCGAAGCGCAGCGCGACGACATCCGCGCGTTCTTCCGCGACATGCTGCAATGTGAAATTGTGGATTTGTCGGCGCGGCCACTGGTGGCCGAGCTGACCGGCGCGTTGGTCATCGATCGCGCACGTGGTATCGGCTACTGCGGCCTGTCCGAACGCTGCGACATGGCCGGCGCGCGCGCCATGCACGACGCGTTCGGTCTCAAGCTCACGTTCTGCTTCGATCTGGCCCCGGGCGAATACCACACGAACGTCGTGCTGGCGGTGCTTGCCGCGCGCGCGGCGATCGTCATTCCGGCCGGTTTTGCCGACGCCGAGGCGGCGGCTGCGATCGCCAGCGTGTACGCGCCGCGCGTGCTCGAACTCGACGCGGCGCAAAAGGCCGCCTACGCCGGCAACGCGATCGCGTTGTCGCCGGATGTGGTCTGGATGAGCGCCCGCGCTGCCGCCAGCCTGCAGCCCGCGCAACGCGACGCGCTGGCGCAGTGGGGCTTCGCGCTGCGCACGGTCGACCTGGCCGAGATCGAAAAAGCCGGCGGCAGCCTGCGCTGCTGCGTCGGGGAGATCTTCTGAGCGGCGGGGCCGTTTCGTGCGGCAATTCGGCGGTTCAGCGGCAATTTAACCGCTGCCTTCATAGTAGTGCCGAACGGTCGCGACCGCGGCCGTGCGCGTTATGATGAAATACATGAAAAGGACATTCGCCATTGCCGGCCTGTGCTGCCTCGCGTTGCTGGCCGCGGGCTCCGCACTGGCCGCGAAGCTGACGCTGCAGGAAGCCGTCGCCCAGGTCGAGCGTGAGACGCACGGCAAGGTGTTGTCGGCGGAAACCAAGCACAATGGCCGCCAGACGGTGTACCGGATCAAGGTGCTGACCCGCGATGGGCAGGTGCGGGTGATAGAAGTGCCCGCGGACTAGCTGCACGAGGTTTGGAGAAGTTGCTCTCATGAAGAGTGCGATCAGGACGATCGCTTCGTGATCTTGCATTCAAGGACGAATGCACAAACAAGGACATTACTATGCGCGTATTGCTGGTCGAAGACGAAGCGCCGTTGCGCGAAACCCTGGCGGCACGGCTCAAGCGCGAAGGCTTCGCGGTGGATACCGCGGCCGATGGCGAGGAAGGCCTGTATCTCGGCCGCGAGGTGCCGTTCGACGTGGCGATCATCGATCTGGGCCTGCCGAAGAAATCCGGCATGGAACTGATCCAGGAACTGCGCGCCGCCGGGCAGCGCTTTCCGATCCTGATCCTGACCGCGCGCACCAGCTGGCAGGACAAGGTGACCGGCTTCAAGCACGGCGCCGACGACTATCTGGTCAAGCCGTTCCACGTCGAGGAACTGCTGGCGCGCTTGAACGCGCTGGTGCGCCGCGCGAGCGGCTGGACCAAGCCCACGCTCGAATGCGGCCCGATCGTGCTCGACACGACCGCGCAGACGGTCAAGGTCGGCACCGCGCCGGCGGACCTGACCAGCTACGAGTACAAGGTGCTCGAATACCTGATGCTGCACGCCGGCGAACTGGTTTCCAAGGCGGACCTGACCGAGCACATCTACCAGCAGGATTTCGACCGCGACTCGAACGTGCTCGAAGTCTTCATCGGCCGCCTGCGCCGCAAGCTCGATCCGGACAACAGCCTGAAGCCGATCGAGACGGTGCGCGGCCGCGGCTATCGCTTCGCCATCGCGCGCACCGATTCCAGTGCTTGATGCCGCGATAGCGCTGCGCGGCGCCGGCCTCGCCGGTGGTCCGGCGTAGCAGGACGTCGGGGACTGCACGGTGGCCGCCAAACGCCCGCTTTCGCTCCAGGCGCGCTCGCTGTTCGCCGCCGGCATCGCGCTCGCGGCATTCCTCGGACTGACCGGTTTCGCGCTCGACCAGGCAATCTACGAGACGCTGCGCAGCTCGCTGCGCGACCGCCTGCAGAGCTACGTCTACGGCTACCTCGCGGCGTCCGAAGTGGCGCGTTCGCGGCGCTGGCTGCCGCCGGAGATCGGACCGGATCCGCGCTTCGACCGGCCCGACGGTGGCTTGTATGCCGTGGTCGTGGGCCCGGTCGAGGTCGACGGCGTCAGTGCCGAGCAGTGGCGCTCGCCATCGGCGCTCGGCGCGACACTGCCGCTGGATGCCGTGCTGCCGCCGGGCACGCTGCGCTTCGAAGGTCCGGTCGATGGCGGGGCAGGCCGCAAAGTATATTTGTACAGTCAGGGCCTGACCTGGGAAGTGCCGAACCGGTCGCCGATCAACCTGACCATTCACGTGGCCGAGAATGCGAGCAGCCTGGACGGACAGCTGGATGTATTCCGGCGCACGCTGCTGGTGTATCTCGGCGGACTCGGTGCGCTGCTGCTGTTGTTGCTGCTGGCGACGTTGCGCTGGAGCCTGCGCCCGCTGCGCAGCGTCGCAGCGGACCTGACCCGCGTCGAGCGCGGCGAGCGCGAACGCCTGCCCGGGAGCTATCCGCACGAGTTGTCGCGCCTGGCCGCGAACATCAACCAGTTCATCGAGAGCGAACGCCTGCATCTGCAGCGCTATCGCAACACGCTGGCCGACCTGGCGCACAGCCTGAAGACGCCGCTCGCGGTGATGCGCAACGAACTGGATTCCGGCGAGTCCGGCGAGCAGCTGCGCTGGACCGTGCTCGAACAGGTCGGACGCATGGACCAGATCGTCGCCTACCAGCTGTCGCGCGCGGCGGCTTCCGGCCACACCACGTTTGCCGCGCCGATTCCGCTCGAGCCGCCGGCGGAGGAAATCGTGGCGAGCCTGGAGAAGGTGTACGCCGAGCGCCGCATCCTGTGCGAATTCGACATCGACCCGCAGGCGCGCTTCTACGGCGAGCAGGGCGACCTGCTCGAGCTGCTCGGCAACCTGCTCGAAAACGCGTTCAAGTGGGCGCGCCAGCGCGTGCTGCTGACCGCACGCGCGCGCCCCGGCCGCGACAAGCGCCGCGGCGGGCTCGAACTGGTGATCGAGGACGACGGGCCCGGCATCGAGGACAGCCAGGTCGAACACCTGCTGCAGCGCGGCGTGCGTGGCGACGAGCGCGTGCAAGGGCACGGCCTGGGCCTGGCGATCGTGCTCGACCTGGTCAGGGCCTACCGCGGCAGCCTGGAAGTGAAACGCTCGACGCAACTCGGCGGTGCGGCGTTCACGCTCAAGTTCGGAACGCACTAGCTGGCGTGCGCCGCAGCGATCATCGGTGACACGAACACAACCAAGGCGGCGTCATTGACATCAAGGCTGGCGGCATTGCCGCGTAAGCGGGAATCCATCGTGATCTTGATTCGACGGCAGAATCAAAATGGAGCCCCGCTTGCGCGGGGATGACGGCACGAGGCAAATATTCTTCCGCCGCGAAACGATCCTGCACGGACGTACTGCGATCACTCCGTCGCGGCCGCCTCGACATCGATCGGGCGAATCCCGTACGCGCGCGCGGCGCTGATGTCGATCACTGCGTAGTCCGGCCGATGCCGACCGTCGAGCTTGTGCGCGACGCGCGCGTGGTGCACGCGTCCGGCCGCGAGCGCCGCGCTGAAACTGGCCAGGCTGCCGCGGCGCGCGCCGCTCAATTCGACCGCCGCGGCGAAGTCCGGGATCTTTTCCGGCAGCGGCACCGTGGCGCCGAGCAGCGTGGTTTCCAGATACGCCGCGCGCTGCGCATCGGCGTCGGTGTAGAAACCGACGAACGCATGGCCGGGCACGAGCACGAGAAAGCTGCGCAGCCCGATGCGCTGCAGCACCGATGCGAGCAGCACGCTGCCGTCGACGCAATTGGCCGAGCGGTCGCTCCAGGTCTCATCAAGGAAGCGCACGCGCTGGCTCCACACGCGCGGGCCGCGCCCGACCGCCGGATCCGCGCTGGAATAGCGGATGCCGTGCTCGGTCAGCGCATGCCAGATTGCCCACACCTGCAGCTGCACGTGCTCGGGTGCGGCGACCGCGTAGCCGTCGAAGGTCGGCACGATGGCGCTGCGTCGCGCCGCGTCCAGCACGCGATCGACCGTGCCGTTGCGCTCGTCGACGTAGGCGGCGAAGATCCACGACAGGTCGACGCTGTCGCCGCCGTCGCGTACGAAATACAGCGCCTCGTCCAGCGGCCGCAGACTGACGCCGACTTCGCGCGTGGCGGCGGGCGCGTCGTCGCGCTGCAGCGAAAACGCCAGGTGCGTGGCGAGCGGCGCGCTCTGTGCCTGTAGCTGGCGCGCGTCCCAGTCCAGCGGCGGGTGCAATTCGTAGTCGACATCCGCCTGTGCGAGCGTGGTCGCGTATGCCTGCGGCAGCAGTCCGGGCGCGGCGATGCGCAGCACGACGCGCTCGCCGGCGTGTTGCGCGTGCACGCGCACCGCGACGAGGCCGGTGCCGTCGCCGAGCACGTGATCGGTCAGTGCCGGCGTCGGATGGCGCCGCGCCTGCGACAACTCCAGCGCCGGGAAGATCTGGTCGAACGGCGTCACCCGCACGCTCCAGTCCGCGTCCTGGGCCAGCGCGTGCGACGCGAACTGGCACAGCATCAGCAAACCGAACGGGGCGAACGCGCGCATGCGGCATTGTCACGCGTGCCGGCGCCGCGCTGTCAATCCCCGCCGCGCCCGTGCGTCGGTTTTCGTTCAGCGCCGGTTGCTCCGGCGTGCGCGGCGATTGCGCTGTCCGCACGCTGCCGCTATCGTGCGCCGTCGTACCCGCCGTGGAGTTGCTCCGTGCCGCTTGCCCGTTTCGTCGCGCCGATTCTCATCCTGCTTGCCGCGCAGGCGCATGCCGCCGCCGACGGCTGCGGCAGCCAGGCCGGCGTGCCCGCGGACAAGCGCCTGTCCAACACCGCGCACTGGACCACCGCGAGCGAGGAGGAGAATTTCGGCTACGACGTGTATCGCGGCGACGCCGAAAGCGGACCGTTCGTCAAGCTCACGAAAGAACCGATGCTCGGCAACGGCACCACCAACGAAACGCACAAGTACCGCTACGTCGACGACACGATCGACCCGTGCAAGGATTACTGGTACTACGTCGAGTCGATCGCCAGCGACGGCTCGCGCGAGAAGTTCACGCCGGTGTTCCGCGCGCCGGCCAAGCGCCATCCCGGCGACAAGGCGGCTGCGCCGGCGCAGCATTGAGGCGTCGATGAAGCGATCCGGCTTGGCGCAAAGTATACAATTCCCCGGCGCGCGTGCCGCGCGCGGCAAGCGCTAGGCTGCGCGTGCGCCTGCACTACGTTGAGCTGGTGCTGTTTTCCACCTACGCCGAATTGCGCGCGGAGCGCGCGCGTTCGTACCTCGGCCTGGCCTGGTGGATCCTCGAGCCGGCGATGAACATGGCGGTGTACTACCTCGTGTTCGCGCTGATCCTGCGCACCACGCAGCACGACTATGTCGCGTTCCTGCTGGTCGGCCTGACCCTGTGGCAATGGTTCAAGTCGAGCGTCAGCCACGGCAGCTATTCGATCTGGCAGCAGTTGCCGCTGATCCGCCAGGTGCGCCTGCCGGCGCAGGTGTTTCCGAGCGTGCAGATCCTCGCCGACACGGTCAAGTTCGTGTGCATCCTGACGCTGCTGATCGCGATCCTGTGGAGCACCGGATATGCACCGAGCGTGACCTACCTCGGGCTGATACCGGTGCTGCTGGTGGAATTGCTGTTTGCCGCTGGCGCGGCCTACTGCGTTGCCGCGATCGTGCCGCTGCTGCCGGACATGCGCTTCGTGATCGAGCAGGTGCTGCAGGTCATGATGTTCGTCTCCGGTGTGGTGTTCGCGCTGGATGTGGTGCCGCCCGAGTTGCAGCGCTGGTTCGCGCTCAATCCGATGGTCGTGCTGATCGATGCCGGCCGCGGCATCCTGCTGTACGCGCGCTGGCCGGACTGGTTCGCGCTCGGCCGCGTCACGCTGATCTCGCTCGCCTTGTACGCGTTCGGCGCGTGGCTGATCTCGCGCATGCAGACGCGCTACGTGAAGCTGCCGACGTGAGCGCGATCATCACGCTGCAAAATGTCGGCGTCGCATTCAACGCGCAGCTGCGCGTCGGTGCGCCGCGCTTCTGGGCGCTGGAAGACGTCAGCCTGAGCCTGCAGCGCGGCGACCGGCTCGGCGTCATCGGGCGCAACGGCGCGGGGAAAAGTACACTTTTACGCACGCTGGCCGGGATCATCGCACCGGACCGCGGTCGCCTCACGCGTGCGCCGGTATCGTGCCAGCTGCTGTCGCTGGCGCTCGGCTTCATGCCGCACCTGTCGGGGCGCGACAACGCCGTGTTGTCCGGCCTGATGCTCGGCATGCGCCGGCGCGAGATCGTGCGGCGCCTGCCGGCGATCCTGGAATTCTCCGAACTCGGCGACTTCTTCGAGCAGCCGATCTCGAGCTACTCCACCGGCATGACCCTGCGCCTGGGTTTTTCCGTGGCGCTGCAGGTCGAGCCCGACGTGTTGCTGATCGACGAGGTGCTCGCGGTCGGCGACGCGGAGTTCCAGCAAAAATCCGGCGCGGCGCTGCGCGAGCGCATCCACGGCGGCACCACCGTCGTGTTCGTCTCGCACGGCGACGAGCAGATCCGCCAGGTCTGCAACCGTGCGCTGTGGATCGAGCACGGGCGCAGCGTGATGCACGGCGAGGTCGACGCGGTGCTCGCGGCGTATCACGCCGATCCGCACGCACAGGGACTGCTCGCCGCCGCCGCGGCGAGTTGACGCGCATGGCGGGCACGGTCTGGCGCGACTGGGACGGGCGCCGCCTGGTGTGGGACCGTGGCGACGCCGAAGGTGCGCTCGAGCTGTGCATCGATGGCGTGACGTTCGCGCGCTTTCCGGCCACCGCTCCGGCGCGCGGCGAATGCGTGTTCGAGTATGCGCCGAGCGGCTGCGCGGAAATGGAATTCACGCTGCGCCATCCCGGCGCGGCGCCGCTGGCCGCGCCGTGGCGCGTCGTGTTCGACCGCGCCGCGCCGCCGGGCGTCGACCAGTGGCAGGGGCCGCTGCATGCGATGCGCTCGCTGGCGTCGCCGCCGCTGCCGCAACCGGGCGTCGTTCCCGTGTCGATCGTGGTGCCGATCTACAACGCGCCGCAACTGGTCGGCCGTTGCATCGACAGCGTGCTGCGCTACACGCGCGCGCCGGCGCGCCTGATCCTGATCGACGACGCCAGTCCCGATCCGGACGTGTCGACGCTGCTGCAGCGCTACCTCGGCGACGCGCGGATCGTCGTGCAGCGCAACGGCCACAACGCCGGCTACACGCGCAGCACCAACCTCGGCATCGAGCTGGCCGCACGCGACGACGTGGTGCTGCTCAACAGCGACACCGAAGTCGGGCCCGGCTGGCTCGACGCGCTGCGCGCGATCGCCTGTGCGGACGCCCAAGTCGGCACCGTCACCGCGGTGTCGGACAACGCCGGTGCGTTCAGTGTGCCCGAGCTCGAGCAGTACTGCCCGATCCCGGCGCAGTGGTCGTTGCCGCAGACGCAGCGCGCGATGCTGCACAACATGCACGGCTGCCTGCCGGAATTGCCGACCGGCAACGGCTTCTGCATGTACGTCAAGCGTGCGCTGCTGGACCGCGTCGGCGTGCTCGACGCCGCGGCGTTCCCTGCCGGCTACGGCGAGGAAAACGATTTGTGCCAGCGCGCCGAACGCGTCGGCTACCGGCACCTGATCGCGGGCAACGTGCTGGTGCGGCACGCGCGCAGCGCAAGCTTCGGCGACGAACGGCGTGCCGCACTCGGCGCGCAGGGTATGGCCGTGCTGCGCGAGCGCTATCCGGACTACGAGGCGAAGGTCGGCGCGACGCTGTGGAGTTTCGCGCGCCGCGTGCTGGATTACCGCGTGCGCCGGTTGTATGCCGATCACGATCACCGCTATGCGGCGCTGCCGCCGCGGCCGCGGCTGTCGCTCGCGGGCGAAGCCGCCGCGTTCGCGCCGGCCTTGCGCGGCGCGTTCGATTGCCGCACGTTGACGCACGGCGCAAACGACGCCGTTGTCTTGCGCGCATTACTGATTGAACACGCGATCGAGTTCGTGCACACGCACGGCATCGACGCCGGGCCGCTACGCGAGGCCGTGCACGGCAGCGGCATCGCGCTGATCGACAGCACGCCTGACGCTGCACTGTCGCCGGCCAAGGCGGCATCGTTGCCGCTGCCACAGATCCTGGCGTACTGCACGCAGCTCTATCGCGCGGCCTGGTGCGAGGGTGCCGCGTTTCCCGCGCACTGCGACGGCGGGTTCGCGTGAGCCTGCATCTGATCACGGGCGTCAGCGGCCAGGACGGCGCCTACCTCGCCGCGCAGTTGCTGGCGCGCGGCGAGCACGTGCTCGGCACGCGCCGCGCCGGTGCGCAGGCCGGCACGCTGTGGCGCCTGCGCGCGTTGGGCATCGAGGGTCATGCGCGCCTGCAACTGCTGCAGATCGATCTGGCCGATGCCGCGGCCTGTCGCGAGTTGCTGTCGGCGCGGCCGTATGCGCTGTATCACCTGGCGGCGCAGTCGCGCGTGGCCGAATCGCTGCGCGATCCGCAGGCCAGCCTGCTCGCCAACGGCTTGGTCACGCGCAATCTGCTCGAGGCATTGCACGCGAGCTCGCCGCAGACTCGCTTCGTGTTCGCATCCAGCGCGGAATTGTTCGGCCATGCGCGCGAGGTGCCGCAATCGGAAGCCACGCCGTTCGCGCCGGCCAACCCATACGCGCAGGCCAAGCACTACGCACACCGGCTGACGCAGCAATACCGTAGCGAGCAGGGTGTGCACGCGAGCTGCGCGATCCTGTTCAACCACGAATCGCCGTTGCGCGCGCCGGATTTCGTTACGCGCAAGATCGCCGCGGCCGCGGTGCGCCTGTCGCGCGGCAGCGATTCGACCCCGCTCGCGCTCGGCAATCTCGCCGCGCAGCGCGACTTCGGCTACGCACCGGAATACGTCGCCGCGATGGCGGCGATGGCGGAACGGGCGCACGGCGACGACTACGTGCTCGCCACCGGCGTGGCCACCTCGATCCGGCGCTTTGCGGAACTGGCTTTTGCCGCGGCCGGCATCGCGTTGCAATGGCAAGGCGAGGGCGCCGCCGAGCATGCGCTCGACGCGGCTGGCCGCACGCTGCTGCAGGTGGATCCGGCGCTGTTCCGTCCGCACGACGCACCGCTGCTGGTCGGCGACGCGCGCCGCGCCCGCGCCGAGCTGGGCTTCGCGCCGCGTACCGATGTCGCCGCGTTGGCGCGGCTGATGGTGGAGGCCGAGCGGCAGCGTTGAGAATCCTCCGCCGTTGCGCCGCTGCGGCGCCTTTTGTAGTATCCCGCGCGCGTCCGCGTGATCCGGTGCGCCTCGCGCAGGCCATCTGCTTGCGGTAGCTGCATTCCGCCAGATGAACCTGTCCGAACGTTTCCGTCGTATGAAGTCCCTGCCTCTGCTGCGATTCTCCGTGCCGTGCCTGCTGCTGTGTCTGGCGGCATTCGACGCGCGCGCGTGCGGCGGGCGCGTGGACGTCGAGGTGCGCGACGACGGCGTGTATGCGCTGGATTACGCCGCGATCGTTGCGGCGCAGCCGAAGTTCAGCGACTGCGCCAGCGTCGACCTGGCGCTCACGCAGCGCGGCACGGAAGTGCCGATCCGCGTGCTCGACGACGGCGGCGGCCGCTTCGGGCCGGGCAGCCGCATCGCCTGGCTCGGGCGCGCGCTGCACGGACCGCAAAGCTGGTACGACCCGTACTCGACGGTAAATGTATACCAACTCGCCGCCGCGCCCGGCGCGCATGCGCGCGTGCGCGAGCTCGACGCGACGGCGGCGGCAACGCCGGCGACGGCGCAGCGCACGCTGCACCTGGAACAGGAAAACCTGCTGCTGCGCCTGAACAACCGCGAAATGCGTCCGGGCGACGAGCCGGACCTGTGGCAATGGGCCAAGCTGACGCCGGTCGACCCGCAGCCGTTCAGCGTGGCCTTCGACCTGGCCGATGCGGACCTGCGCGAGAATCCGGCGGCGCCGGTGCGGCTCACCGTTTCGCTGCGCGGCGTGTCGAACGTCAATGCGCTGCCGGACAAACCCAAGCCGATCGACCACAGGGTCGAGATCGTGGTCAACGGCAAGCCGCTGCCGGCGCTGGAATGGGACGGCCGCGACGAGCACACGCAATCGTTCGAGGTGCCGCGCGCGTTGCTCAAGCCGTCCGGCAACAGCTTGAGCCTGCGCGTGCCGAAACGTTTCGCGTCGGACGATACGGCGCAGAACTTCATCGTCGACGCCGTGATGTTCAACTGGATGGAAGCGAGTTATCCGGCGCGCGGCGACGTCGCTGCGAGCGCACTCGGCCTGCACACGGCGACTGACGGCAGCATCGAATTGTCCGCCGCGGTGCCGCCGCAGCTGTTCGGCAGCGACGGCACCTGGCAGCGCGCGCTGGCGACGTCCGCCGGACACTACCGCGCCGGCATCACGCACGGCGTCGACTACTACACGGACAACGTCACGAGCGCGCCGCTGCGCGTGCGCGCGGTCGCGGCACAGGATCCGCGCGCCGGCGATCCCGGTTACGACTACTTGATCGTCGCGCACCCGAGCTTGCGCGACGCGATCCAGCCGCTGGCGCAACTGCATCGCGACGAGGGTCTGCGCGTCGCGGTGTACGACGTCGACGATGTCTACGACGCGTTCAACGGCGGCATCGCGCATCCGTCGGCGATCCGCGACCTGGTCGCCTGGGGCACACAGCACTGGACGGTCAAGCCGCACTACCTGCTGCTGGTCGGCGACGCCAGCACCGATATCCATCACGACCCGCGCAACGGACAGCTCAGCGGCACGTCGTACCTGCTCACGCCGCAGCCGCCCGCGGCGCAGGTGCTGCAGGGCGGCGGCTTCGTCGAGATGCGCAGTTACGCCTATCCGGACCAGCAGCAGCGCCAGGCCACGCGCAACCTGATTCCGACCTGGCAGTTTCCGAGTGCCGAAGGACAGTCCGCCAGCGACAACAGTTTCGCCACGATGACGCCGGGCGATTTCCATCCGAGCGTCGCGGTCGGACGCCTGCCGGTGGTGACGCCGGCCGAGGTCGACGCGATCGTGGCCAAGACGCTCGACTATGTGCGCAAGCCGCGCGCTGGCGCTTGGCGCCGCGACGTCACCTTCATCAGCACCAGCGAACTGGCCTCGTTCAAGCAAGCGTCCGACGATTTCGCCGCGCAGCTCGACCAGCGCGGCTACACCACGCGCAGCATCTATACCAACGCCGAGGATCGCGACGCCGGCCGCTACCAGCAGGCGCGCGCCACGCTGCGCGACGATCTCGACAGCGGCGGCCTGCTCGTGCATTTCCTCGGCCACGGCGGCTCTTACATCTGGCGTGTCGGCGCGATGGGCGACCTGTTTTCGCTCGACGACGTGAGCACGCTGAAGAACGTCGGGCGCTATCCGATGGTGCTGGCGATGACCTGCTTCTCGGCGCCGTTCGACAATCCGAGCGACGATTCAATCGGCGAGCGCTTCCTGCGCGAAGCCGACAAGGGCGCGATCGCGGTGTTCGCGGCCTCCTGGAAGAACTGGCCGAACCCGACCAACTCGCGCTATTTCATCGACGAGCTGCTCACGCCGGGTCAGCGCATCGGCGACGCGATCGTGCGCGGCAAGGCGCACGTCGCGGACCGCGACTTTGTGGAAATGTATAACCTGCTCGGCGATCCGGCCGTGGTGCTCGCGCAGCCGCCGGGGCGGCTGTCGTTCATGCTCAGCGCCGACCGCTGGGACCCGCGCATCCTGGTGCGCGTGCCGGCGCCGGACTTCGGTGGCGACGTCGATGTCGACTGGCTCGATGCGCACGGGCAAACCTTGCGCTCGACGCGCTACCAGCTGCGCGACACGCAGTTCTCGCTGCCGCTGCTGGCGCAAGCTGCCAGCGTGCGCATCTACGCGGTCGATGCGCGCAATGGCTTTGCCGCGTTCGGCGGCAGCAGCGTGCTGCCGCCGAAGCCGCCCGCAGCGCCGCCGGCGCGCAAGGTGGCTCCGGCGGCACCGGCCGCGGTACCGAAAGTGACACGCGCGCCACGCGCCTGGGATCCGCGCGACGACGTGGCGAACATGGATTTCGAGACCACCGCGCCGCCAGCGCGCGCGGCGTTGAGCAAGCACTGAGCCCGCGGCCCGGGTTATCGTAGGCCGAACGAGTCCCGCCATGCCGCAACGAAACTACGATCGCGTGTTCGTCATCGGTGCCTACCTGCCGAACGGCGGCACGCTGATGGCCTACCATCTCGGGCGCATCCTCGAGCGCGACTTCGGCATCGCCGCGCTCGCCGTCACGCTCGGCGATGAACATCCGGATATGGGCATCCACGAATACGACCTGCGCATGCCGCGGATCAGCGTGGAGGAGATGGAACGCGAGGTCGGCGCGCGCGATATCCTGATCGTCAACCCGAGTTTTTCGCCGCGCCAGTTCGGTTGGCGCTTGCCCGGCTTCAAGCTGAGCTACGTGCAGGACTTCAAGACCTTCACGTTGCTCGATCGCAAGTTCGACCACTACGTCGCGGTCAGCGACTTCGTCGCCGCGTTCCTGCGCACGGTCTATGCGCTCGACGTCGCGGTGATCCCGCCATTCGTCAATCTGGAAGCGATGCCACCCGTGCCGGCATGGAGCGAACGCCCGGCGGCGCTCGTGTTGCCGTATCTGAAGGGCATGCCGGAGGTGTGGGAGTTGTCATTCGCACGCGTGCGCGAACTGCTCGCGCAGCGCGCGCCGCGGATTGCGCTGGCCGAGCCGCTTGCCGCCAGCGGCATCGCGCAGCGCGAGTTGTTCGCGCGTATCGGCGCCGTGCGTTACCTGCTGATGCTGTCGGCAGCGGAAGGTTTCGGCCTGGTGCCGCTCGAAGCGATGGCGCTGGGTACGATGGTGATCGGCTACGACGGCTTCGGCGGGCGCCACTACATGCGCGACGGCGATAACTGCCGCGTAGCGCCGTATCCGCAGATCGAACAAGTCGTCGACCGGCTGATCGATGCAGTCGCCGATCCGGCGCGCAGCGATGCGATCGCGCAGCGCGGACCGGCGACCGCGCAGCAGTATTCGCAGGCGATTTTCCGTCAGCGCTGGATCGAGGAATTCCGCCGCGCGCTCAATTGCGAGCCGCTGGCGTCGGCGTAGCGGCGCGATTCATCGCGCCCGCTTGGCTCTCTGGCGAGATCGACCGCGGTTAGCGCATCACGCCCGGCAACAACGACTGCCAGTGGGCATGGTGACGGCGCTCGGCATTCGAGGTGTTGTCGGCGCCGGGGAACGCGCGGCCGGCTTCGGCGGCCGCTTCGGGTGCGCGTGCGTGCGCGGCGTCGGCGCCGCGCTCGGTCGCCGCGTGCAGGGCGCTGCCGAAATTCGCATCGTCGCGCGCACCGCCCATGCCGGCGTCGGTCTCGGCCGACGCCGCGTTCGGAGCGACGCCCGGCAAGGCCATTTCGGCGGCACGCAGACCGACCGGGCCCAGACTGAAAATGGCAGCAGCGACAATGAAGTATTTCAACATGGCCTATCTCCCGCGGGCGTGTCGGTCGCGACGCGCCGCAGCCCGAACATGCTCGCATGTCCGTCGGGCTGCCGCCAGTGACCGAAGCGGAGTCAGCAGAAATCGTGCCATCGCTCCGGCGACGAAAACCCTCGCCCCGCCGCACGGTTTTGTCCGCTTTCGCCGTGCCGTGCGTCCGCAGTGTCCGCTCGCGGACACGGCGGACACTGTGGCGTGTCCGACAAGGCGAGGCCGCAATCGCGCTTGCTACACTGCGCGCCTTGCCGAACGAGCGATGACACAGCGATGCGCAAGCCGTGTGCGGAAGACTGACGTGGGGATCGATGCAGCGACACTGCTCGGCGAGTTGTCGGCCACGCGCAGCGTGTCCGGCAGCGAACTGGCGCAACGCCTCGGCGTGACCCGCGCGGCGGTGTGGAAGCAGATCGAAGCGCTACGCGCGCTCGGGGCGCCGATCGCGGCGCAGGCCGGGGCCGGCTACCGGCTGGACTGGCCGTTCGAAGCGCTCGATGCGGCGCGCATCCGCGCCGCGCTGCCGGCCGCGTTGCGGCGCCGCCTCGGCGCTGTAGACGTGCACTGGCAGCTCGATTCGACCAACACCGCGCTGTTGCGCGCGGCGAGCGAAGGCGCCGCAGACCTGAGCGTGTGCCTGGCCGAGTCGCAGCGCGCCGGACGCGGGCGCCGCGGCCGCAGCTGGCTCTCGCCGCTCGGTGGAAACGTATACTTTTCCCTGCTCAAGCGTTTCGCGCACGGCATGGGCGCGCTGTCCGGCCTGAGCCTGGTCGCCGGCATTGCGGCAATCCAGGCGCTCGGCGATGTCGGCGTGCCGGGGCTCGGTCTGAAGTGGCCGAACGACGTGCTCGCCGACGGTCGTAAGCTCGCCGGCATCCTGGTCGAGCTGGGCGGCGAATTCCTCGGTCCGTGTCATGCCGTGATCGGCATCGGCATCAACCTGCGCCTGCCGCACGACGCCGGCATCGACCAGCCGTACGTCGATGTCGCGACGCTGTGCGATCCGCCGTCGCGCAACCGGCTCGTGGCGCAGCTGATCGCACGCCTGGAGACGGCGCTGCAGCGATTCGCCGCGGAAGGTTTTGTACCGTTCGCCGCCGACTACGCGCAGCACGATTTGCTGCGCGGCCACCCGGTCAGCGTGCGCGATGCCGCCGGCAGCCGCGACGGCATCGCCGCCGGCGTCGATGCGCGCGGCGCCCTGTTGGTGCGTCACGGCGGCGCCAGCGTCGCTTACGACAGCGCCGAAGTGTCGGTGCGGCGCGCATGAAACTGCTCGTCGACATCGGCAACACGCGCCTGAAATGGGCGCTGTGGGACGGCCGCGCGCTGCGCGCGCCCGGATCGCTGCCGCACGCGCAAGGCGAAAAAGTGGATTTTGCGACATTGCTCGACGCATTGCCGGCGATCGAGGCGGCGTGGGTCGCCTCGGTCGCGGCGACGGCGCTCGACGCGGCACTGGCGCAGGCCCTGCAGCAACGGTGCGGCATCGATGCCGAGTTCGTGCGCAGCAGCGCCGCGGCCTGCGGCGTGCGCAACGCCTACGCGCAACCGGAGCGGCTCGGCGTGGACCGCTTTCTCTGCCTGATCGCGGCGCACGCGCACGCGCGCGAGGCGGTCGTCATCGCCGGCTGCGGCACCGCGCTCACGCTCGATGCGCTGAGCGCCGACGGTACGCATCTGGGCGGCCTGATCGCGCCGGCGCCGGATCTGATGCGCAGTGCGTTGCTCGGCAATACGGCGCGGCTCGGCGAGCTGCCACCAAGCGCGGTCGTGGAGATCGCCGACAACACGGCCGATGCGGTGCACTCCGGCACCTGGCTTGCCGCGGCCGCGCTGGTCGAGCGCTTCTTCGCACGCGCGGGCGCGCGCTTCGGCGCGGTGCCGGCGCTGGTCCTGAGCGGCGGTGGCGCTGCAGCGCTCGGTGCGCTGCTGCCGCCGACGCTGCCGCACCGGATCGATGCCGAACTCGTGCTGCGCGGCCTCGCGCTGTACGCCGACAGCGGCGCCTGAGCGCGCGCCTGCGTGGTCGCAAGCGACGTACTCGGCTAGAATCGCGCATTCGCTGCCTGGCCCGATTGCATGCTTGCTCGCGCGTTGTTCCTGCTTCTGCTCGCGATGAATATCGGCGCGGTCGGCTGGCTGTACTTTGCGCCGCAGACGCACGCACCGGCGTTTGCCGCGAGCGATCCGGGCGTCAAGCGCCTGGTGCTGTTGTCCGAACGCGAGCGCCCCGGCGAGGCGAACGCCGCCGAGCTCGCCGCCGCGCCGGAATCCGCTGCCGACCTGCGCAACGACACTTGCGTCAGCATTGGCCCGTTCCCGACCCAAGCCGACATGCGCAGCGCGTTGAACGCACTGACGCCGGCGGTCGCGCGCATCCAGTACCGCGAGGCGCACGCCACCGAGACGCGCGGCTACTGGGTGTTTCTGCCGGCACTGGCGAGCCGCGAGCAGGCGCTCGCCGCCGCGCGCCAGCTGTCGTCGAAAGGCGTGCGCGACTACTACGTGGTCACCGCCGGCGATCAGCAGAACACGATTTCGCTCGGCCTGTTCCACGATCAGACCAACGCGGAGAAACGCCGCAACGAAATCGCGCAGCTCGGCTTTCATCCCGAGATGGTCGCGCGCACCGAGGAGCTGCCGGTGTACTGGGTCGATTTCGCGCAGGATTCGCACAATCCGGTGAACTGGCGCAGCCGCGTCACCAGCCAGCCCGATCTGCGCCAGCAGACGGTGCAGTGCTTCTGAACGGGGATTGCCGCAGAATCCACATTTCCACATTGCGAGGTGTGTAATGAGCTCGAAGATCCGCGCCTTTGCCGCAGTCAAGCCGAAAGCCGCCCTGACTCCGTTCGACTACACGCCCGATGCGCTCGGTGACGAGGGCGTCGAAATCGCGATCACGCATTGCGGCATCTGCCACTCGGACCTGTCGATGATCGACAACGAGTGGGGCAACTCGCGCTATCCGATCGTGGCCGGGCACGAAGCGGTCGGAACGATCAGCGCGCTCGGCCCGCATGCGAAAGGCCTGCGCGTCGGGCAGCGTGTCGGTTTGGGCTGGATGGCCGGCGCCTGCATGCATTGCAATCAATGCATGGCCGGCCGCCACAATCTATGCCCTGAGGCAGACCAGACCATCGTCGGTCGCCACGGCGGCTTTGCCGAGCGCGTGCGCTGCCACTGGTCTTGGGCGCTGCCGTTGCCGGATGCCCTGGATTCGGCCAAGGCCGGACCGCTGTTCTGCGGCGGCCTCACCGTGTTCGCGCCGATCGTCGAGTTCGACATCAAGCCGACCGATCGCGTCGGCGTGGTCGGCATCGGCGGCCTCGGTCACATGGCGCTGAAATTCCTGCGCGCATGGGGTTGCGAAGTGACCGCGTTCACTTCCAGCGCCGGCAAGGCCGACGAGGCGCGCGGCTTCGGCGCGCACAACGTGGTTGCCTCCAACGAAGCCGGGGCGCTGAAGCGGATTGCCGGTTCGCTCGATTTCATCCTGGTCACCGTCAACGTGCCGCTGGACTGGAATGCGATGCTCGCCGCGCTCGCGCCGCGCGGCCGGCTGCACTTCGTCGGCGCCGTACTCGAGCCGGTGCCGGTGCCGGCGTTCGCGTTGATCAGCGGACGCAAGTCGGTGTCCGGCTCCCCGCTCGGCAGCCCGGCCACTGCCGCGCAGATGCTCGAGTTCTGCGCGCGCCATGATATTTCTCCACAAGTGGAAATGTTCCCGATGTCGCGCATCAACGCCGCGCTCGACCACCTGCGTGCCGGCAAAGCGCGCTACCGCGTGGTGCTTGAGAACGATTTCCGCTGAGGCGCGGTTCGTGCGAAAATGCGTCGGCGGGGCGCAATGTCCCGCCGCGATGAACGAGCAAATGCCGGCATAGCTCAGTTGGTAGAGCAACTGATTTGTAATCAGTAGGTCGCGGGTTCGATTCCTGCTGCCGGCACCACACGATCGAGCAGCTGCGCGAGGTTGGTTGCTCAGAAGTTGAGCAGCTGCGCAAATGTCGCCGCAAATTCCAGCGCTTCGCGCTGTTCCGGCCTGGCTCTCAGACTCTAGGTGAGGCGACCCTTTGTGGCGTTGTGCTCACTCGGTGCTGGGCCTTCGCTCCGCATCGGCGGCCGAACCGCTAAGCCGCTGCGGCACTGCGCTTGATGGGCAACCGTATCGTGAACGTGGCGCCTCGATTGACTTCGCTGGCGACTTCGATCGTGCCGCCATGCTCTCTGACGATGCCATACGAAACCGACAGACCCAGTCCCGGCCCGACGCCGATCGGCTTGGTGGTGAAGAACGGATCGAAGATGCGATGCAGATGCGTCGGATCGATTCCGCACCCGCTGTCCGCT
>Ga0157378_10000358_pt1 | contig 44918 bp, 39 predicted proteins | sample M65metaG_FD_115309 | JGI IMG/M metagenome (GOLD analysis project Ga0157378, IMG submission 115309) | Miscanthus rhizosphere microbial communities from Kellogg Biological Station, Michigan, USA - M6-5 metaG | ecosystem: Host-associated > Plants > Roots > Rhizosphere > Soil | place: USA: Michigan... | reverse complement strand
CTGGCCGGGAAATGTGCGCGAGCTCGAGCACACGCTAGAGCGGGCCGTCCTGATGGCACGCTCCAATGAACTGCACGCTGCCGATCTGGGGCTGAATTTTTCGCGCGCCAATAGTCAGAATCTGGAGGAGCTTAGTCTGGAAGCGGTAGAAGCGATCCTGATTCGCAAGGCGCTCCAGCGCTTCCAGGGGAACGTCAGCCAGGCGGCCGATGCTTTGGGATTGAGCCGGGGTGCCCTCTATCGCCGCATGGAAAAGTATGGACTCTAAGCCTCCCGGGGGCCAAAATCCTCAGGTGGCAAGACCGAAGCCCAAGAAGATTCGCCTGCTGTATGAACGCCGCGTCAATCTGTATTCACTTCTGCTCGCCCTGCCCGGACTCTTGGTCAGTGGCATTCTGGTTTGGCTGCAGCCGTGGTCGCTGGAATCAAAGTTGATTCTCACTTTCGCGGAATTATTTGCCTGCTGGTTGTTGGCAATGGCTTTGCAGGAACAGGTTACCCGGCCTTTGCAAACCCTGGCCAACGTAGTCGCAGCTTTGCGCGAAGAGGACTATTCCTTCCGCGCGCGCGGTGCAGCCGCAGACGACGCGCTGGGCGAGCTTTCGATTGAGGTCAATGGACTAGCCGACCTGCTGGCCGATCGCCGGATCAGTGCCATAGAGGCCACGGCGCTGTTGCGGCGCGTAGTGGAAGAGGTCGAGGTTCCGCTGTTCGCCTTCGATCGCGATCAAATTTTAAGGCTGGTGAATTCTGCCGGAGAGAAACTTCTGCAAATGCCTTCGGTACGCCTTCTCGGGCGCACCGCCACCGAAATCGGCTTGCTCAGTTGCCTTTCCGCACCGCGCGAGGCTCTAATCCAAATGCCGTCCAGCCCCACCGCTCGTTGGCTGGTACGCCGCAGCACCTTTCGGCAGAAGGGTCTGCCGCACACATTGGTGGTCTTGTCCGACGTAAGCCGCGCTCTGAGGGAAGAGGAGCGTTCCGCCTGGCAGCGTCTGATCCGGGTTCTTGGACATGAACTCAACAACTCCATGGCGCCCATCAAGTCCATTGCCGGAAGTCTGAGCGCCCGAGTCTCTGACATGCAGATGACCGAGGAGCAGAAACACGACTTCGAGCGTGGTCTGGCCATCATCGAAACCCGGGCGGCTTCGCTCAACCGGTTCCTTCAGGCTTATCGCAAGCTTGCCCAAATGCCGTCGCCGTCGTTGCGCATGGTGAGTCTGTCGCCAATCGTCGATCGCGTGGCTGGCCTCGAGACTCGACTGCGAGTCTCTGTGCTGAATGGGCCGGAGGTGGAGCTGATGCTCGATCCCGATCAGTTCGAGCAGATGCTGATTAATTTGGTAAAGAATGCTGCGGACGCAGCTTTGGAGAGACAAGGCAATCCCGAGGTCAGCCTGCGCTGGGAGATTGCCGAGAAAGACCTGGTCATGAGCATCGAAGACAACGGCTCCGGACTTCTGAATACCGCCAATGTCTTTGTCCCCTTCTACACCACCAAGCCCGAGGGAAGCGGCATTGGACTCGTTCTCTCTCGCCAGATTGCGGAAACCCACGGCGGCTCGATTGAGCTGTTGAATCGTTCCGATACTCGCGGCTGCCGGGTGAAAGTTGTGCTTCCCGGCGCTCAACTCTCGGCGGGAGCGAAGAACACCAGCACGGTTAGCTCTTCTTCAATATCGTGAAACCAGTGTTTCTGATTGGCGGGCACAAAAATCACGCTGCCTGATTTCACCGGCCGTTCCTGGTCATCAATCGTCATGCGCGCCCGCCCACTTACCACGTAGTACATCTCATCTTCTTTATGCGGGCTTTGCGGATCAGTCCCACCCGCCGCCAGTATATAAACGCCCGCGCTCATCGCTGGAACGCGTAGGAATTCGAAGTAGAGCTTGCCGTAACGCTGCTTCTCCAGTTCCGCAATATCAAAAAAGTTCGGGGTGGACATTTGCGGAAAAGCATAGCACCGCTGCCCGTATCTCCAACCACATGTCATTCTTCCGGTTGGTCGGAATGACAGCCGTAGGGCTGGCCCCCACACTGCCCGCCTCCGCCGTGTAATAATTCTAAAACTCATATGGATCCCAAACATCGCAGTCATGGAATCACCGACGGTCGCGACCGTGCGCCCTCCCGCGCCATGTTCAAGGGCATTGGGTTCACCGATAAAGATCTCAAACAACCCATCATCGGCGTGGCCAATACCTGGATTGAAACCATGCCCTGCAACTTTCACCTGCGCCGCCTTTCGGCCAAGGTGAAAGAAGGTATTCGCGCCGCTGGCGGAACTCCCATGGAGTTCAACACCATCGCTATTTCCGATGGCGAGACTATGGGCACCGAGGGCATGCGCGCCTCGCTGGTAAGCCGCGAGGTCGTCGCCGACTCCATTGAGCTCGTGTGCCGTGGCCAGCTCTTCGATGCCGTGGTTTGCGTCGTCGGATGCGACAAGACGATTCCAGCGGCAGCCATGGCCGTGGCCCGTCTGAACATCCCCGGCATGGTGCTCTACGGCGGAACCATTGCGCCGGGAAATTTCAAGGGTAAGGACGTCACCATTCAGGATGTTTTCGAAGCGGTCGGCGCGAATGCTGCCGGAAAGATGACCGACGCCGACCTGCTGGAACTGGAAAATGTGGCTTGTCCGGGAGCGGGCGCCTGCGGAGGCCAATACACCGCGAACACCATGTCCACCGTGATGGAGTTGATTGGTTTGTCGCCGATGGGCTTTAACGGTGTTCCCGCGATGGACCAGAAGAAAGACGAAATCGCGTTCCGCTGCGGCGCAGTGATCATGAACCTCCTGCAAAAGGGAATTCTTCCCAGCGATATCCTCACCCGGAAGGCGTTCGATAACGCCATCGCTGGAGTCGCGTGTACGGGAGGTTCTACAAACGCTGTTCTGCACCTGCTGGCGATTTCTCGTGAAGCTGGCGTTCCGCTGCAAGTCGATGACTTCCAGAAAGTCAGCGAGCGCACTCCGCTGCTTGCAGATCTAAAGCCCTCAGGCCGGTTCGTTGCCACCGACGTGTTCGCTGCCGGTGGCATTCCAGTCATCGCGAAACGCTTGCTCGACGCCAAGATTGCCGACGGGTCCACTCTCACCGTAACCGGCAGGACCTTTGCCGAAGAAGCAAACGCGGCCGTCGAGACCCCAGGGCAGCAGGTAATTGCGCCCCTGGATAAGCCTTTAAAGAAGACCGGCGGTTTGGTCATCTTGCGTGGCAATATTTCTCCCGAGGGATGTGTGGCCAAAATCAGTGGCCACGAGCGTTCCACCCATCGCGGTCCAGCGCGTGTATTTGAATCGGAAGAAGATGCTATGACGGCAGTTACTTCCAAGCAAATCAAAGCCGGAGATGTTGTCGTCATCCGTAACGAGGGGCCGAAGGGAGGACCTGGCATGCGCGAAATGCTGAGCGTGACCGGAGCCATCGTGGGTGAAGGCTTAGGAGGATCGGTTGCATTACTCACTGACGGCCGCTTTAGCGGAGCCACCCACGGCCTCATGATGGGTCATATCTCGCCCGAGGCTGCCTTGGGCGGACCGATCGCCGCCGTTCACGAAGGCGACATGATTCACATCGACGTGAATCAACGGCTCATCGAAGTCGAAATCAGCGACGCGGAACTCAAACGTCGAATGGCGGGATGGAAGGCCCCCAAGCCGCGTTATCCGGGCGGGGTCTTTGGTAAGTATGCAGCGCTGGTATCCTCTGCCTCGGAGGGTGCAATCACCAAGCCGCGATAGGCTGGTTCGTTGCTGCAGGAAGGAAAGTCCGTCTGAAAGCGGCTACAACCCTGCCCGACGGCGGTTGTGCAAACTTCTGCACCCTCCAGACGGGCCAACCTGTGCCGCTAACATTTCATCCAAACTTTTCTCAAGGCAGTTTTTCTTCCAGGAGATTTGCAGGGTATGCGAGCAATTTCGAGGGCGTGTCTCGCTTGCGGGACGCTGTCGGCAATTTTGTTTCTTGGGGGATGTCAGGGTTTGGTTCCCGTGCCACCGACCAACAATCCTCCTCCGGCTCAACCCAGCAAAGTTACCGTCACCTTGACCGGTTCCGGCTCTGGCACAGTTACCAGCGCCCCTGCGGGTATCAATTGCGGCACCACCTGTACCGCAGACTTTGCCGATGGCGCCATCACTCTTACGGCCGCGCCCGGCCCCAGCTTTGTATTCACAGGGTGGAGTGGGGCCTGCACTGGCACCGCGCCCTGCAGCATTCCAGCCGGTTCGACCGTGACCGCCACCGCTACCTTCAGCGCAACTTTCCAATCCATCAATCACATCGTTTTTCTTTTGCAAGAAAACCGCTCCTTTGACCACTATTTCGGGCATATCAACGAATACCGGCAATCTGTGGGCTTAGGTGCGGACGTAGATGGGACCCCTGCCAACGCTTCCAACCCAACGTTTGATGAAACCGGCACTATCACCCCGTTCCATTTGAACTCTATGTGCGTGGAGAATCCCAGTCCATCCTGGGATGAAAGTCATGTCGACTTTAATCTTCACACTCCGATTTCGTCCGTCTGGATGGGAAATGGATTTGTCCATACCGCTGCCCACTTTTCCATGACCACTCCGGGAGCAACGGATGTTGAAGGACGGAGGGTCATGGGCTATTACGATTCCAATGATTTGCCCTTCTATGCCTTCATGGCCACGAACTTTGCCATGTCCGACATGTGGTTCTCTGCCGTAATGACGCGTACCCAGCCAAATCGCATGTACGGGGTTGCGGCCACTTCGGACGGGCATGTCTACCCTCCGGTTGGACCAGGGAAGAGCAGTAAACCAACCATTTTCGATCGTCTGCAGGCTGCCGGTATTTCTTGGCGCGTCTACGTTCCCGACCAAACACCTCCGCCCCTGGTATCGGGCTCGGACCTGGTTTATTTCACTACTGGAGGAGACCATCCGGAAAACTTCGCACCCGTGCATCAGTTTAAAGACGATGCTACCAATGGGAACCTGGCACAGGTCTCTTTCATTTCAGAAGGTGAGGGAACAGACGAACATCCCGCGGAGCCGGGGGTTGCGGGGGGCAACGTGGATATTGGTTCCAAATTTGTCAGGGACAATTACATCCTCCCCGTTGTCCAGGGCCCAAATTGGAAGGATTCTGTCTTCATTCTGGCGTGGGACGAAAACGGCGGTTTTTATGACCACGTTCCACCACAGACGGCTGTGCCTCCGGATGACGTCCTTCCCACTGATCTGAAGTCGGATGGGATGGGGAACAATGATTATTGCCTGACCGGAACCACACCAACCACCGTGACGCCTCCGGACGCTAGCAATACCTGCGGCTTCAATCACACCGGCTATCGCGTGCCCATGATGGTGATATCTCCGTTTTCAAAAAAGAATTTCGTTTCTCACGCGCCTGCGGACCATACTGCGGTGCTGAAATTTATCGAGGATCGATTTGGCCTGACCAACCTGACCGAACGCGATAAAGCCCAGATAAAAATGGAGGACGAATTTTTCGACTTCGTGAATGCGCCGTGGATGACTCCACCGGCGAACATTCCCGACCAGCCCACCGACCCAAATCGCTGCTACATCGATCATTTGCCGTAGTCCGGGCCTTTGCCGAGGTAATCCTCTGCCCGGCGGGAGTTATCGTTAGTCTTCGGCTTCACCCCAATGATCCGCCGGACCGTTGTCGCCTTGCTCGCACTGGCCGCAATGTTTCACGCGCGTACTCTTGCCGCCGATCCTCCCCCAGAGAGCAAGCGGAAAATCGGCAGCCAAAACAGCGGAGAACCCTTCGGTGTGGTACAAAATCCTTGGAGTACCATGCGCGTCCAGGCTCTTGAAAAACTCATCCCTCTGCTGTTGGGCGCCCGGTGTTAAGAGCTCTCCTTCTTTCTCTTTCCGAAAGCCGCAGCTTGCGGGCCTGGGCGGAACGATCTTCTCTAGGCCAGCGTCTCTCCAGCCGTTTTGTCGCGGGCACGCAGCCTGAGGATGTTCTTGCTGTAGCCCGTGGCCTCAATCAGGTGGGCATGTCGGCTTCAATCGACAACCTCGGCGAAAGCGTTACCAACATCGAAGAAGCTCGCGCCAGTGCAGCCCTTTATCATCAGTTACTCGATCAGATTTCTAGCCAGGGCTTGCATGCCAACATAAGTCTGAAGCTCACGCACATGGGTTTGGACGTTGATCCTGCATTGGCGCACGAACTGGTAACCGAACTGGTGCATAAGGCAGCCAACATGGCTCCGAAGAACTTTGTCCGCGTGGATATGGAAGGCTCAGCCTATACGGCGCGCACGCTAGATTTTGTTCATGAATTGCATCGTCAGCCGGGGAACCGAGGCTGCGTTGGAGCAGTGATCCAATCGTACATGCACAGTGCCGAACGCGATGTGCACGGTTTGCTGGCCCAAAAGATACGGATTCGGCTATGCAAAGGCGCCTATAAAGAACCTGCCGATATTGCCTTCCAGAAGAAATCGGAAGTAGACGCGAACTATATCAGCTTGACGAAAATTCTCTTGAAGAGTGGCGTTTATCACGGTCTGGCAACCCATGACGAAAAGATTATCAATCAGGTCAAAGAATTTGCCATCCGCGAAAGGATTCCCCGCGACAGGTTCGAGTTCCAGATGCTCTATGGAATTCGGCGCGACCTGCAGCAGCAACTGGTTCGCGACAGCTGGGGAATGAGGGTCTATATCCCGTTCGGTACGGAGTGGTATCCCTACTTAATGCGCCGGCTGGCAGAACGGCCGGCCAACGCCTTCTTCATCGCCAAGAATCTTCTTCGAAAGTAATTCTACTCGGGCGGCCGAGGCGCTTCCGAAGGAGCCAGGGGAAGCTGCGTTACCCCATTCAGCAACTCGCGTTCCTGCGGCGAATACTGGCTGAAGCGGCCCGATTCGAGCGCGCGCTGACGCGCATCCGGGGGCATGGCCCGCAGGGCGTTGATCGCGTTCTGCATGGCATTCCTGCGGTCAGGAGGAAGTTGGCGGATTTGCGAGTAAACCTGCCGCGCCTCGCTTTTTTGCTGCGGCGTCAGGTGTTCCCAGGTCTCCATCCGGTTCAGAATCCGTTGCTGCTGCTGGGGGGGTAGGCCATTGAAGCGTTGCAGCCGATCGCGCAGTTTCTGCTGCCGCTGTTCCGGCAGGCTGCGGAATTGCGGATCAGAATCCAGCGCCCGCTTTTGCTGGTCTGGCGGAAGATCCTTGTAGCGGCGAAGCCACTGCCCCGCGTGATGTTGCGGTGTTTGTGGTTGCTGGGAGCGCTGCGGCTGAGTTTGTGCAGGAGGCCGCGGGACCTTATTTTCGCCTGCAAACAACAGGGGGGAGCAAGCCAGCACTAAGGCGAGGCTCCGCGCCGCTATCGTTTTGGACTTAAGCCCCCACATGTTTCGTTGGTCCTGATCAGCATGCCGATCCAACTAGGGATTCGCATTTACATCCTGCTGAACTTGCAGATCATCGAGCACGTCGAAATCAGAATATAAATCGTGGTTCTTGTCGAGCGCCTGCAAATCGCCTACCGCGGTACCTGGTTCGGTGCTGACTGCATTATCGGAAGTTGGCGGCAGCTGATCGCGAAACACTGAAATTCCCACCACCATCATGATTGCCAGGGAAACTCCAAGGGCAGGCCGGCGCAACCATTGCAGCCAACCCGAGGATTGGCGTGTCTTCTCCTCACGGAAACGCGCCTGCATCCGGGTATCGAAATAAGCGGAAGGCTCGGGCGCCTTCCACTCATCGAGCAATGCCATGGTCTGGCGAAATTCTTGCAACTTACTCGAGCAGTTCTCGCATGTGCGCAGGTGCTGATCGGTCTCAGGCGTTATCGGGCTCAAGCCGGCGGCCAGGTCCGGCAGTAATTCGTAAATTTCTTTGCACTTCATAACCAATTCCTTTAAACAAATTCCTTCAGCTGCCCGCGCAAAGTTTCATAAGCGCGAAACAACAGAGACTTAGTGGCGGACTCGCTTAACTTCAATACATCGGCAATCTGTTTGTAATCCATTTGCTGGTACTTGTGCATCACCACCGCCATCCGTTGCCGTTCAGGCAAAGCCTGCACTCGCTGCCGGATCGCGGCCAACCGCTCCCGCTGAAGAATATTTTGCTCGGCGCTTGGGGTAGCGTCGGGCACATCCATGGTCGTGCCGGTTTCCTGATCAGGCTCATCCAAGCTGGCCATATTTTCCGGCCGCTCATGCCGCGTATCGCGAGCATGATTGACGGCTAGATTCGTGGCAATCCGGTATAACCAAGTCGTGAACTTTGCGCTGGCTTCGTAACCAGCACGCGACCGGTACACCCGCAGAAAAACTTCCTGCGCTAAGTCTTCCGCGGCCGCCGCATTGTGTGCCATGCGGTACATGAAATTCACCATTGGACGGCGATATTTCTGTACCAGATATTCAAACGCCGAGTCATCGCCGGCCTTGACCCGGAGCATTACCTCCGCGTCGGTCTCGACCCCATTTGCACCAGTGGCGGCAAGCAAGCCTCGGTCAATGGCTACACTGCTCACATCGGCTTGAACCCGGTCGGTGGCCGAAAGTTGCGCCTGCGGTCCCCCATTATTTGACCTGGAAGTCCCGTCCTTCGTGGGGGTTACGTCAGCCTTACCGGGCTCGGGGTTGAAGACCATTTCGCCTGTTTGAGGCATAATTCCTCTATCGCGATGCCAATCCGCCCCACGGAACCGGCGGCGTTAGGCTATCACGCTGCGAGCACGCGGGAAACTGGTTCATTTGCTACAATATAGCGGCGTTGAGATAAGGGCGCTTAACTCAGCGGTAGAGTGCCATCTTCACACGGTGGAAGTCATAGGTTCGAATCCTATAGCGCCCACCATAAGTTGTTTGTTTTAAAGATAGTTAGCGGAAGCGCCGGATGACAAGCGTGTGGCGGTCGGAGCGATACAGACCCAGAACGTATAGTGTGGGTCGCCCCTTCGAGGAGTAGATCACTTGGCGGAACCGCAACAGCGGAAATCCCCGCGCAATCCCTAAAAGCTTGGCCGTCCTCAAATCAGCAGCCGTAGCATCGATTTCTTCGTCCGAATGCGCCAATTCGACCCCGTAGCGATGTTCCAGCGTCGAAAATAACGATCCCCTCTCCAGCGGGGCGTCTCCCAGTCCGGGGAATTCTTTTTGTGACAGATAACAGAGTTCCAGGGCGAAAGGCTCGCTTGAGCCTGTACGCAGGCGCTCCAGCTTGATCATAGGTGCGCCTAAGGGAAGGGAAAGCGCGGCCGCAATTTGTTGTTCGTCGTTGACAACCGTGCAGGAAAGGATTTTGGACGCCGACGGCAGACTCCGTCCCGAGAGCTGCTCGCTAAAGCTCATCAGCTTGTTAAAGTGTATTTTTGGCGGTGCAACAAAGGTGCCCGATCCCCGCTTACGCTCGACCACACCTTCTTTTTCGAGCGCTGCCAAAGCATGGCGCGCCGTCATCAGACTGACGCTATGAATTTTTGCGAGTTCACGTTCCGAGCTTACGGCATCGCCTGGTTTCAAATGTCCGCCTTCAATCCGTTTCAGGATCGCGCCTTGAATCCGGCGATAGGCGGGCATTCCATTCTGTTTAATTGATAGCATCCCTGCTCCAGTCCGTTCCCCTATTGACGCACCATCAGGCGAAAGGTACGTCAACCAATCACAGTTTGTTGCAAACCGGCTGTGAATTCTTGGATTTCTCAGGATGTAGAGCCGTCGAAGCGTTCCCCGTAAATATTCCAAACGCTATATAGCTGTTACAACAAACAGGGCCGGGACGTCAACTATGTTAGTGGAAATACGTTTTTTCTTATTTCCAGAATAATAATTCCAAAAACGGGAGCTATTAATAGTCCAGCACCTCGTATAGAGCTGCTTTGTTGCGGCTATTCAATCGCTTTATCAAGATTTAAAACAGCATCTTCAGCGGTGGTCACAGCGATCCCGTCCTGGTTTCTAAGGCGGTTGAGAACAATTTGTAGCGCCAACTCAAATTTTTGTCTTGACGATGGTAATCGAACTGCTATATAGCATAGCACTAATTCCGGGGTTCCAAAAAAGCCGCGAGATGTTTTTCAAGGAGGATGTAATGCGACATTTCACCAGGTTCGCGCTAGCCCTTCTGCTTGGCGTCGGACTCCAATCGTCAGTACGGTCTGCGTTCGCTCAGGAAGTGACGGCAAGCATTGTCGGCACTGTCGTGGATCCAAGTGATGCGCCTATCAGCGGCGCAACCGTGACCGCAACGGACACTGAACGTGGCGTGGTCAGAACCGCCACCAGCAATGAATCCGGTGCATACAACCTCACCCGTCTTCCGGTTGGCACTTACAGTCTCAAGGTTTCCGCGCCCGGCTTTCAAACCACGTCCTATCCGCCATTTGTGCTGGTGCTGAACCAGGTAGCGCGCATCGACGCCCAGATGAAGGTTGGCCAGGTGTCTGAGACGGTAGAGGTTTCCTCTGCCGCTCCCGTCCTCAAGACCGAAGTCACCCAGGTCGATACCGTTATCAACGCGGCGACCAATGACAATCTGCCCTTGGCCTCGCGCAACTACGTGCAACTGACGCTGCTGGCACCCGGTGCGGTATCAACCGATCCGAGCAGCTTCAACAACGGCAATAACACCGGCGGCTACGGTGGACGTCCGTTGATCAATGGCAACCGCGAACAGGCCAACAACTTCCTGCTCGACGGCATGGATAACAACCAGGTATCGGACAACCTGCTGGGTTACACGCCCGCTCCGGACGCTATTCAAGAGTTCAACCTGATTACCAGCAATGCCAGCGCCGAGTTCGGAAACTTCGAAGGCGGCATCGTCAGCGCCTCCATCAAGTCCGGCACCAACAGCTTCCATGGCGATGTGTGGGAATACTTCCGCAACGACGTTCTAAACGCCAACAGCTGGTCGAATAATTTCAGCAACCTTCCAAAAGCAAAGGTGCGCTGGAACATGTTCGGCGGCGCGGTTGGTGGTCCTATCTTCAAGAACAAACTCTTTTTCTTTGCTGACTATCAGGGACAGCGATTTGGTGTTCCAAGCTCGTCAACGGCGAATACTGTCTTCACCGCCGCCGAGCGCAATGGTGACTTCAGCGCAATCTGCACGGCTGGGTTTGTTGGCGGACTTTGCCAGGATGCCGGCGGAGCTCACCAGCTTTACAACCCCTGCGCATCCTTCAGCGCTCCTTGCACGGCTGCTTCTCCGCCTGCCGCCACCCGTCAGCCTTTCCCGGGAAACATAATTCCTGCGGCGATGATCAGCCCAGTGGCCAGTGCGCTGTTTGCTTCTTCGCTATATCCCACTCCGATCAACGGGGGCCTGCAACAGAATGCGGTAGATACTACGGGATCCGCTCAAAACGTGGACCAGGGAGACTTGAAGATCGACTACAAGGCCACCGAAAAGGACAGCATTTTCGGACGCTTTACCCGCGCGTATCAGAACAATCCGTCGACCCATTCTCAGCTTCTTCTGTCCAACTCCTTCTCCACCACCCCCATCTACAACACGGTGGGCGACTGGACGAGAATGATCAGCCCCAGCCTGGTGAATGACTTCCGCATGGGTTGGAGCCACGTCACTCTCAACAGCGGCAACAGCTGGGATTCGTCCGTCGGTCAATTTGGAAATACGCTGGGTATCGGCAACGGAAACCCTGGCGATCTCGATGGGTTGCTGGGGATGAACTTTTCCAACACCGCAGTCAGCAATTTTGGCACTCAGCAAAGCACCCAAAGCTTCGACGACCATGTGTGGCAGTTCGAAGACTCCATGACTTGGACCAAGGGACGCCACAACATCAAGTTTGGCGGCCAGCTCTGGCGTCAGATCATCAAGACCTTCTACGCCGGCAACAACGGCCAGCTGGGTTTGATGGATTTCGATGGTCGGTTTACCAGCAGCGCCCCCACAGGCGCCGTTGCGGCAACTGGAGATGGGGGAGCCGACTTTATTCTGGGACTTCCCTTTCAGGTCGGACGCGGCGTCAGCAGCGGCGCAACCTGGGAACAAACCAGCAACGTGATCGGCGCTTATGTGCAAGACACGTGGCGGCTGTCGGACACCCTGACCCTGAACCTGGGTCTGCGGTATGACGCTCATAGTCCCTGGGTCGAAACGAATGATCATCAGGCCAACTACAACATCGCCACGGGAAATATCGACCTCGCGGGCAAGAACGGAGCCAGCCGGGCCCTCTACAATGGTTTCTACGGCGGAAGAGACTTCCAACCGCGGATCGGGTTCGCCTGGAGCCCTGCGGCACTCGGCGGGAAGACCGTGGTTCGCGGCGCCTTCACCATCTCTTCTTATCTGGAAGGGACTGGCACCAACCTTCGTCTAACGCTGAACCCACCGTTTACTCCGGCCGAGGTCAACGCTATCTACAACAACGCTGCTTTGCCGGGCAGCACCTCCACGGACGGAATACCGGCAAACGCGTCAGGCGCGTCCTGCGATGCTCCGACCTATGCTTGCTATGCAGGGTCTTTCCTGCGGGTCTGGGATCCCGACGTTCAGCCGGCGATCGCCGACCAGTGGAACCTGACCATCCAGCACCAGTTCTGGAACAACACCACCTTCCAGATCGGATACGTTGGACAGAAGGGGACACATCTAATGGTTCCCTTCGACTTCGCACAAAGAGTGTTGAACTCGGACGGCAGCACTTCGCCGAGCCCGTACTTCGCCAAGAATCCGACCCTCTACAGCGTTCTCGGACATCCAAACGCCGCCGATCCTAAAGCGGACGCCACGGTTTCGGGGACGAAGTCAAACGGCACCATGAGCTACAACTCGCTGCAGGCTGTGCTTCAAAAACAGATGAGCCACGGACTGCAATATCAGGTTTCCTACACCTTCTCCAAGTGCATGTCCGACAGCACCGGGTACTACGGAGCCTGGAACAACGCCCTCAGCGCCTCAGCCTACTGGCAGAATGTCTACGACCAGCGGTCAGAGTGGGCGCCTTGCTACTACGACGCCACGCACGTCCTCTCAGCCTATGCGGTTTACGATCTGCCCTTCGGCCGCGGCAAGCAGTTGGCTCACGACGCCGGAAAGGCAGTGAATGCCGTAATCGGCGGATGGCAGGTCAGCCCGATCATTACCTTCCGCACTGGCTTCCCGCTTCCCGTGTATGGTGCGCAAGATGCCTCCGGCACCTTTGGTCGCGGCGCGCGCGCGAATTGCAACGGTATTCCTGAGGTTACCCCTGACGCTCCGATTGCGGGTGCCGGCGGTATCCAGTGGTTCACCAATGATGGACAGTTCACGCAGCCAGCTGCCGGCACCTTCGGCAACTGCGCTCCGCAACTCGGATCACTACGCTCTCCCCATTACACCGATGTCGATTTGAGTCTGCACAAGAACTTCCAGCTGACGGAGCGGTTCAACCTGCAATTCCGGACCGACTTCATCAACGCGTTCAACCATGTCCAGCTCAACGCACCAAATATGAGCCTGGGCTCAACCATGGGGCAGATCACCAGCGCTCAACCCCCAAGGAACATTCAGCTTGCGTTGAAGCTCTATTTTTGAAGACTGAATACGTATAATGAGGCAGGCGACCAACGCCTGCCTCGTTTCTTTTGCAGCGTCGTCAGAGGCTGGTTCGCGCCGGGCGTTTCCACTCCAAAATGTTCAATTTCTACGCTGCCGCTTTCTTTGTGCTTTTGTCGTTAGGTGGGTCCGCTTTTGGGCAAGCGAAGCCAGGCGTATCCGATGGTGCTTCTGGTTTGTCCCCGGGTAAAGCTTTAGCGTTGGCGGAACAGGGGCATTGCAGGGAGAGTATTGCAGGACTCAAGCGCGCCCTGACCGGACAAACCGCTGTTGAGACTAAGAAGAAGGCGGGCGTCGTTGGAGTGCGCTGTTCTTTGGCCCTCGACGATCGCGACTCCACCGTCGACTTTATCCGGCTGCTTAGTAAGCAATTCGGCCGTGACCCCGATGTTCTTTTTGTGCTTGTCCATGCCTACTCGGATCTATCCACGCGGGCAGCCCAGGATCTTGGCCGCACCGCTCCGCAATCCCAAGCTGCCCACAAGTTGAATGCCGAAGCCCTCGAGATGCAGGGGAAGTGGCAGCCCGCGCAGCTTGAATATGAAGGAATGATCGAAAAGAATCCCAATACCCCCGGCCTTCATTTTCTGCTCGGCCGGCTGCTGCTCTCGCGGCCCGATGCCGGACCTGAAGCCGCGTCTCGGGCAAAGCAGGAATTTCTGAAAGAGCTCCAACTCGACCCCAACAATGCCGCCGCGCACGATATTCTGGGCGAACTCGCACGGCGTGACGAGCAATGGGATGAGGCAATATCCCGCTTCTCCCGTGCGGCTAAGCTCGACCCCAATTTTGCAGAAGCTTACCTGGGTTGGGGCGATTGTCTGGTCACGGTTAAGCGTTATGAAGAAGCCGTGTCACCTTTGCGCAACGCGGAGCGATTAATGCCCGGAAACCCCGCTGTTCACCACTCCCTAGCGACCGCCTTGGAACGATCCGGTCACAAGGAAGAAGCGGCCAAGGAATTCGCGATTCATCGCAGTCTTACTTCAGCCGGTCCCGCTCAGGACAACTCGCAATAATGGGGCGGTCCATTTCTTTCTTGTACCTTCGTCCCTTAGTGGTTCAATCACGAAGGACACGAAGGTGCACAAGGGGAAGGCTTCTTCATGAAGAAACTAGGTGAGATTCCCCTATCTCGTCTGACTCGGCGCCATTTCATGTCCGGCATGATGGCGGGTGCATTACTCATTCCCCGAAGCCCTGGACTTCTCTTGCCGGAAGCGCCGCTAATCCCCTTCGAAGAAATTCCTCCGGAGAAGAGTGGGATTCGTTGGGTCCATTCCAGCGGACACTCACCGGAAAAGTACCTTCCTGAGTCGTCGGGTGCAGGCTGCGCCTTTCTAGACTATGACAACGATGGATGGATGGACATTTACCTGGTGAACAGCGGCAAGTGCGATTTCTTCACTCCCAGCCAGCCGCTGCAAAACGCCCTGTACAAAAACAATCGTGATGGAACGTTTACCGACGTGACCGGAACAGCCGGCGTTGCCGCAGGCGGATACGGCCAGGGTATCGCGGTCGGAGACTACGACGGCGACGGATTTCCTGATCTCTACGTCACCCAGTACGGCCGCAGCATTTTGTATCACAACAATGGGGACGGCACCTTCTCGGATGTTACGGAAAAAGCTGGCGTGGCCGCGCCCGGCTGGGCTTCGAGCGCGGTCTGGTTCGACTATGACAATGACGGCCGCCTTGATTTGTTCGTCGGCCGCTTCGCGGACTTCAGCAAGGAGCTCAACAAAGCATGCGGAGTCCATGATGATGGTCGCCGTCACTATTGCATCCCCAAGGTCTATTCCCCGATGCCCAGCTGGCTTTTCCATAACAACGGCGATGGCACATTCACAGACGTCAGTAAAGAGTCCGGCATTGCGAGCCACCTTGGGAAAGTATGGGGTGTTGTCGCAGCCGACATCAACAACGACGGGCTGATGGATCTGTGGGTCAGCAACGACACGGTAGCCAATTTTCTCTTTGTCAATCGCGGCAAAGGAAAATTTGAAGAGATCGCTACCACCGCCGGCGTTGCCTATAGTGATGGAGGTCGGGCACGATCCGGCATGGGTGTAGACGCCGCCGATTTCGATAGTGATGGGTGGACGGACCTTTTCGTGTCAAACCTCGACCGTGAAATGTTCGCGATTTATAAGAACAATCATGACGAAACTTTCGACGACATGGCGTTGCCTACGGGCATCGGCAGAGCCACCAAGTTCATGAGTGGATGGGGCCTGAAGTTCTTCGATTATGACAACGACGGTCTTGTCGACTTATTCCTGGCCAATGGCAATCCAGACGACCTGATAGAGGATGTTACCAATGGCCAGGTAACTTACCGCGAGCCGCTCATGCTCTTCCACAACAACGCAAAGACATTTCAAAACGTAAGCGCCGAGAGCGGGCCGGTCTTTGCCCGGCTTGTCTCCGCCCGCGGCATGGCTGTTGGAGACTTCAACAATGACGGTGGGCTCGATGTCCTGATTTCTGTGAACGATGGTGCACCCATGTTGCTGAAGAACAACCTGGGGATCCAAAACAATTGGCTGGGAATCAAGCTTGTGGGCAAGAAAGCAAACTCCGATGCCATTGGGGCCCGGGTTAGTTATCAGGCGGGAGACCTGCGTGCCAGCCGCATTAAGGTGGGCGGCGGCAGCTATCTTTCATCTCACGACCCGCGCATGGTTCTTGGGATTGGCCGCCGACCCAAGATCGATTGGCTGGAAGTGAAGTGGCCCGGCCCCAGCACGCTCACAGAAAAATTCACCGATCTTCCCATCAACCGCTACGTCACGTTAGTCGAAGGCCAGGGCAAGGGCTGAATTTTGTGACCGTCAACGAATAGGGTGACTTTCATGCCAGACAAAATCGCGCGGATGTTTCGACTCATTTCGTTCCTGCTTGTTTCTGTCCTCGTGGTGCAATCCCAAACTCCAGACCGGGTTACGCAGCTCCTCAAGGAGCTCACTGACGCGCCTGGACCTCCGGGGTATGAAGATCCTGTGAGAAAGCTAATGGCCGAGAAGATGCGGCCAATGGCCGATCACGTTTCCTATGATGGCTTGGGCTCGGTGATTGCCCAGCAAGGCAGTATCGGACCGCGCATCATGCTGGACGCCCATATGGACGAACTTGGCGGGATGGTGCGCCGCGTCCGGCCGGATGGCTTCATCTCCATGCAGATGCTCGGCTACTGGCTCGATCAGGCGCTCCCAGATCAGCGTTGGGTCATCCTCGGCTCAAAAGGCCCAGTCCCAGCCGTTACCGACCTATGGGATGCGCACATTGCGCCGCATGAGCCGCCTCGTCCCGGTGCGCCTCGCGAGGTGTATCTTGATACCGGGGCCCGGACTCCCGCGGAGGTTGAAGCTCAAGGTATCTCCCCCGGCGACCCAGTCGCGCCGGTTACGGACTTTGAGTTGTTAGCCAACAATCGCTATGTCGCCAAGGCCTGGGACGATCGCGTGGGTTGTGCGGTCATGCTGGAGGTAATGCGGCGCTTGCAGCACACTTCCCATCCGAATCAGGTTTTTTACGCCGCCACAGTACAGGAAGAAGGCAGCATCGAGATGCGCGGCGCGCAGACCTCGGCGAGAATCATCAATCCTGATGTCGGATTCTCGCTTGAGGTTGGCATTTCAAACGATGTCCCGGGAATCGGTCCCGAGGCCGGGCAGGAGGTTTTAGGAGGCGGACCTGGGATGATGTTGTACACCTTCAGCGAACTTCCCAACCGGAAGTTGGTTTCGTTCGTGAAACAGGTAGCCTCGGAACAGCACATTCCGCTTCAGTTCGACTTTGTTCAGGGATTCGGAGACGACGCGGGGGCGATTAAGCTGAACGGTACCGGGGTTCCGGTCACAACTTTGCTCGTCCCCGCGCGATCTACACACGCCCACAATGGAATTATTGACCGCTCAGATTTCGATCGTACCGTGGACCTGACGGTGGCGCTGATCCAGCGTCTGGATGCGGCAACCGTGGCGAAGGTGAAAAGCTTCGAGCCCTGAGGACGTTTTTCCAGGCTAAGAAAAAGTGGGCAGCTTCACCAGATCATCATGCGGCACCGACTCCAGCGGCAGGCCCGACTTCCTCCATGCCGCCAGTCCTCCCACAATTACGAACGCGTTGAATCCGGCTTCCCGCAGCAGATGCGCCACCCGGGCGCTAGTAGCCTCGCGTGTTCAAGTACAGTAAAGATAAATGTCCCGGGTCTTGCTGAAATGCTTGATCTCTTCCGACAGGTTGTTTGGCTCGAGCCGAACTGAGCCCTTAATGCGCGTTGCTCCGGCATCGTAGTAGCTGTGACTCCGCACATCGACGACGAGTGGCTTCTCGGTTTCGTCCGACGCTAGACGTTGTGCCAGTTCCTGCACCTGTACCCGGGGCACAATGCGGTACATGGCATTCTTGTTGTAGAGCCAGAACCGGTAGATGACGTAGGCAACGATGGCTACGACTACCACGCCTTCCACCAAGTGGCTGGCAGCGATAAAGCTACGCGTGATTAGAGCCAGGAATTCGCGGAAGACATATCCCACAGCAATATAGGTGGCAGCGTAAAGAGCGGCACCGCCGGCATCGAAACGCAGAAACTGCCATGGCCGCATCTTCATACTGCCGGCCAGCGGCGGAGCCATGGTGTTGATCCCAGGAATAAACTTCGCGATCAGAAGCGTCATCTTGCCGCGCTTGTAGAAGGATTCCGCGGAGCGCAGGATGCAGCTTTCCGGATTGACCGACAGACGGCACAAGACGCCGAGCAATCCCCAACCGGTATAGCGGCCCAGAATGAAGAGGAAGGTGTCACCGATCAGCAAGGCGACAACCGCCGTCAGGAATATTCCTGGCAAACTCACAGTTCCAGAGCCCGCGGCGGCTCCGCCCGCCACCAGCGCAAGCGCAGCCGGAACTGGAAACCCGGTGGCTTCAGCCAAAACAAAGGCAAACACCAGGGCGTAACCGTGGCGAGACATGTGGGAGAAAAGGTCTGTCATGTGAATATGCGGCAGCACTAGTATATGGAAAAAGGGCGGCTGAACGCCGCCCTCTTCTCTGACGGGAGAAATGAACTACATCTTATCCTTGGCCATCTTGTCTTTCATCATCTTCACCTTCATCACGTGGACCGCCATTTTGTCGGCGTAAACGTGTGCGCTGAGCTCGACGTGGTGCCCCTCGTGCCCCTTAACCGCTTCCGGGTTCATGATGTCCCACGACTTCTGATCGGCATCCGACACAAAAGTATACTTGTCGCCTTCGGCTTTAATCGTGCCCTTGATGTTCTTCAGAGGAGCCTTATCAGCGCTCATCTTCGCGCTGTCAGAACTCTGATCCGTGCCCTGCGCGAACGCAGCGATACTTCCCACCACTGCAAATGCCAAAACCATAATCATCAATCTCTTCATGTTTTCGCTCCTTGGATTGAACGTCCGGTTGGACCTCTACCTGATTACGTGACTGCCGCGAGAATGGATTTACCCCAAAGCAGGAAGTTACAACGGAAGTGTAGGAATAAAGAAAGCCGAGCCGCAATACAGTATTATTTTTCGCGGGCTACCACAAACTCTGGAGCCCAGAGCAGTGCCCGCTTGATTTCTGTGTCAGGAAAGCTACAAATAGCATTTCGCGCCAGATCTGCGTATTGCATCGCTTTTTCATAGGCGGCCTCGAGCGAGCTATGGCGGTTGAGAATCGCCAGTACCTGAGCATGAGTATCGCTGCCGAAGACACGGTCCTGTACCACGGTTTCGATCACCCTATGTTCTGCCGGGGTGCAGCGTTGTAGGGCGTGAATCACCGCCATGGTGACCTTACCTTCGCGCAGGTCGCTTGCGACTGGCTTCCCGAGTACGTTTTCCGAAGCGGTGAGATCGAGCACGTCATCGACGATCTGGAACGCCATGCCTAAATTACGTCCGTATTGCGAAAGACTTTCTTCCTGTTCGGCAGATGCGCCGCCCAGGATTGCACCCATCCGCATGCAAACCGAAAACAGGCAAGCGGTTTTTCGGTAGATCAGATTGAAGTGCTCATCCAGGGAGATCAACTGGCCGAGCTTTTCCATCTGCAGCAGTTCGCCTTCCACCATCTGCTGGGTGAGTTCAATCAGGGTGTCAAGGATGCGGAAGTTGCGCTCCTGCACCGCCACCTTGAAGGCCTGCATGTACAGCCAGTCGCCGGCCAGCACGCACTTCGAGTTGCCCCACTGGGTGTTTGCCGCAGGCCGCCCCCGGCGGGTTTCGGCCTCGTCTATGATGTCGTCATGTACCAGGGTCGCGGTGTGAATGATCTCAACTACTGCGCCTAGCCGGATGGCGCCCCGCCCCTCGTAATCGAACAGCTTCGAAGCCAGCAGCAGAAGAGCCGGCCGGATGCGCTTGCCGCCGCCCTGCCGCAGATATTCGCCGATCTCGGTGATGGCCTCGACATCTGAGACCGTGTCGCGCCCAAATTCCCGTTCAATAGCCGCCAGATCCTCGCGCAGCATCTCGAAGATTTCTTTTCCGTTGATGGCGGCTGGTGTGCTCAATAAACTCTCATGAAAACCGCGGACGGCAATGCCTGTCCCCGGTTCTGTTTCCCCTAATTTGACCGGTAATTCGTGAACTGCATATCGATACCGAAGTCTTTTTGTTTCAGTAGCGCGATAATTTCCTGCAAAGAATCACGATCCTTGCCGCTGACCCGCACCAGGTCTCCCTGAATGGACGCCTGAACTTTCTTCTTCGACTCTTTAACCAGCTTAACGATTTCCTTCGCCTTTTCAATCGGGATGCCCTGCTGCATTGTGATCTTCTGGCGGGAAGTCGCGCCCAGCGCCGCTTCTAGTTTCTGATAGGTAAGGCCCTTCAATGAGATCCCGCGTTTGACCATCTTTTGCTGGAGAATATCATTCACCGCCTTCAGCTTATATTCGTCGACGGCGCTCAAGGTGATGGTGTCTTTGCCGTCGAATTCGATGTTGGCCTTCGCGTCCTTGAGGTCGAAGCGGGTGTGTATCTCCTTAAGCGCCTGCTGAATAGCGTTGGCAACCTCTGGGAGCTCGATCTTGCTCACGATGTCGAATGTATTTTCTGGCATATCTCAATAGTGAGGTACCTGACAAGAATACCCTAAAGACTGGTCTTTTCACCCACCCTAAACCTCTTCTCATTCCCAGCCGCGGTTTGTGCGGGAGAAATCTGCTTTCCGTTGCCGGTGTGGTGAACCATGGGATTTGACCCCGCGCGGCGCGTGCGAAGTGCAAAACTCCCTAAACCAAGGTTCTGGTTTTGGAAAGGCCAAAAAAACGGTAGAAATTCTGGGACGTAATATCACCGATTTCCTCGGTGGAGAGTCCCCGCAACTCGCCTAACTGGCGGGCCACTTCTTTTACAAACGCCGGCTCGTTGCGCTTCCCGCGGTATGGAACCGGAGCCAGAAACGGCGAATCCGTCTCAATAAATATCCGGTCCAGTGGAACTTCTTTTGCGGCATCGCGAATTTGCTGCGCTTTAGGAAAAGTTACGTTCCCGGAGAAAGAAATCATGAAACCAAGGTCGAGCGCTCGCTGCGCCTGTGCGGGATTGCCGGTAAAGCAATGCAGCACCCCGGCTAGTCCACTCGAAGACCAGTGCTGCTTTACCAACGAAAAGAAATCCTCCCAGGCATTGTCGCTGTCTTGCGAAGGGCGGTTGTGAATAACAATCGGCAGCTTGGCGGCGCGTGCCAGTTCCATCTGCTGCACAAAGACCTGTTGCTGCGTTTCGCGTGGAGAATGATCGTAAAAGTAGTCGAGACCAATCTCGCCCCAAGCAATCACTCTAGGATGTTTGGCCAGTTGCTCCAACTCAGCAAGGTCGGAATCTTTCGCCAACTGCGCTTCATGCGGATGAATGCCTATGGTGGCGTAAAGCTGATCGTATTTTTCGGCGAGCAGGACTGCACAATCCAGCGACCCCGGCCCGGTGCCGCTTCCGATAGCGACCACATTACGAAGCCCAGCCTCTTTTGCGCGCGCAAGTACCTCTTCGCGGTCACCATCAAACCGCTCCCCATCAAGATGTGCGTGTGAATCGACGAACATGGTTCCTGAATCTGTGCGGGAGCAAGCGACCTGCCGGTCCACCGCGCGATACTCGGCAGGTACAGCCGAAATGCTTGCCGAAAAATCCTGCTACTTCAACCGTGTCCCCAAAGGCACATCCTCCAAGAACCCAGCCAGCACCGCTTTCCCGCCTTCCGGAGAAGCCGCCACAATCATTCCATTCGATTCCAACCCGCGCAGCTTCCGTGGCGCAAGATTGGCCACGATGACAACCTTGCGCCCTACCAGAGTCTCCGGCGCATAGGCCTCGGCGATGCCGGCGACAATCTGCCGGACCTCGGTCCCCAGGTCGACTTCCAGACGCAATAACTTGTCGGCGCCCTTAACTTTCTCCGCGACTTTTACCAGCGCCACGCGTAACTCAACTTTCGCGAAATCGTCAATGGTGATTTTTCCGTCGGAAGCTGGTTTGGCTTCGGGTGTTGCTGCCAGAGTCGCGCCCGTCGCCGTGGCTGCCGGTGCCGGTACCGCCTCAGTCGCGGCCGGTGTACCGCGTCCTTCGTCCTCCATCTTCTGCATCCTTTCAACCGCTGATTTATCGGCTCGAGGAAATACTGCTTTCACCGCACTTAACTTAGTTCCAAGCCCAAGATGTCCCCACTTCAAATCGGACAACCCAAATTCTTTGATGTCTCCCAATCCCAGTTGCTCCCAAATTCTTGCCGTCGCTTCAGGAATCACCGGATGGGCCAGCGCGGTTACAACGCGCAACGCCTCGGCTGCGGTGTAGAGGACCGTGGCCAGGCGCGCCCGGCTGTCTTCATCCTGTTTCTCGCCAAGTGCCCACGGTTCATTCTCGACAATGTACTTGTCAACCGCCGCCACCAGACTCCACGCGGCTTCCAGCGCTTTCGAAAACTGATACTGTTCGAACTGGGCATTGAATTCTGCAATCACGCCACGCGCGGTTTCCGCGATGGCTTCATCGGCAGGAGTATGCGACGTAGCCGAGGGATATGGTACCTCACCGCGGAAATATCGCGTGATCATGGTCAGCGTGCGGCTGGCCAGGTTTCCCAAACCATTCGCCAGATCGGCGTTGTAGCGCTGCACGAGAGCATCAAAAGAAAACGAGCCATCCTGTCCAAACACGATCTCGCGCAACAAAAAATAACGCAGCGCGTCGTTCCCTAAGACTTCAAGAATCGTCTCCGCACGCACAATATTGCCACGCGACTTCGACATTTTGTTCTCTTCAAACAGCAGCCATCCGTGCGCTACGATGCCTATAGGCAGTGGCAGACCGGCGGCCATCAGAATCGCCGGCCAGTAGACGCAATGGAATCGAACAATTTCTTTGCCGATCATCTGCAAATCGGCCGGCCAGAATTTTGCATATCTCGCAGGATCATCCGATCCATATCCCAGAGCGGTGATGTAGTTGGCCAGTGCGTCGAGCCAAACGTAGATCACGTGCTTGGGGTCGCCCGGCACCGGGATACCCCAGGAAAGAGTCGAGCGGCTCACTGACAGATCGCGCAGCCCGGAGCGCACAAAAGAAATCACCTCATTGCGCCGGGTTTCCGGACGAATGAAGTTGGGCTGGTCCGAATAAAGCTGCAGCAACTTATCCTGAAAGGCCGAAAGTTTGAAAAAGTAATTCTCTTCCTTGACCGTTTCGGTTGTCCGGCCGCACTCCGGACAAGGCACGCCCGGCGGGGTATCAACGTACATCTCATCAAAGACGCAATACTGGCCGGTATAAGACCCCTTGTAGATCAGGCCTTTCTCGACCAGCAATTTCCAAAGCGCCTGGACCCCATGCTTGTGCCGATCGGAAGTGGTGCGAATGTAGTCGTCGTAGGTAAGGCCCATCCGATCCCATAGCGAGCGGAACTCGGCGGAAACTTCATCTGTTAGCTGCTGCGGAGTCTTGCCCGCGGCCTGCGCTGCGCGCTCGATCTTCTGACCGTGTTCGTCAGTCCCGGTGAGAAAGTAAGTATCGAAGCCCATCATGCGCTGGCGCCGGGCCACGGTGTCGCAGGCAATGGTGGTGTACGCATGCCCGATGTGCGGCCGTGCGTTCACGTAGTAGATGGGCGTCGTGATATAAAACTTTTTGGCCATAAGGAATCTTGGATCACAAAGGACACCAAGGTCTTAGTGATTAGTGCCTTGCTTCAAATACTGCTGTACCGCCGCCTGCATAACCGACTTTAAGGGAACCTGATGTTCCGAGGCGATACGGCGGCAATCCTCATATTCGGGCGCATAGTTGGTAACCGTGCCGTCCATATTTGCGACCTTCATCCGCACTCTACCCCATTGCGTGTTGACCTCAACCCAGCGTCGCGCCAGAATCTGCCGCTGCTCTTCGCGTCGGCGCACGCCCAATGTAGTGGTCTCTGCGAAGATAATCTGACTCAACTTGTCGGAGTCATCTGGCTGGCAAAGCACAGTCAACAGCGTCCCGGGGCGGCTCTTCTTCATCTGCACCGACACCGCGAACACATCAAGGGCTCCTTCTTCCAGAAGCCGGTCCATCACATAGCCGAAGACTTGCGGATTCAAATCGTCCAAATTCGCTTCGAGCACGGTAATGGAATCTACAGATGTTCTCGCAGCGGCTTCGGATTCACCCACCGTGATTCGCAGAACGTTAGCGTGTCCGGGGAAGTCACGAGATCCTGCGCCATACCCGGCTTTCGGAGACTTCATCGCTGGGAACGCCCCGAACCGCTTCGCAAGCATCTTAACGATGGCCGCACCGGTCGGTGTGACTAGCTCCGCCTGCAGTCCCGACGAGTAAATTGGCGCTCCCTGCAGCAATTCCAGCGTCGCCGGCGCTGGGACCGGAAAAGTTCCGTGCGCGCAGTGAACCGTTCCGCTCCCGACATTCAACGGCGAGCAGACAATTTCATCGGCACCGAGCGTCTCCACTCCAACTGCCGCGCAGACGATATCCACCATGGCGTCAACCGCCCCTACTTCGTGGAAGTGGATCTTCTCGATGTCGGTGTCATGAATCTTTGCCTCGGCCTCGCCCAGCACTTGAAAAATCGCGATTGCCGTCTTCTTCGCCGAATCGCCGATCCCCGAAGCGCGAATAATTTCCTTGATCTTCTTCAAAGGCCGCCCATGCGAATGCTGATGTAGGGCGGAGATTCCTGTCTGCGTCTCCACCTCTGGAACTGTCGCCTCGTGCTTATGTTCGTGGGTGTGAGAGTCTTGTCGCTCTGGGGTGGACAACTGTGTCCGCCCTACATCTTCGATTACATCCACCTTGGTGGCCGTTATCCCACTGCGATTCACGCGCGAAATTTTCAGCTTAGCTCCGATGTTCAGCGCCACGACCGCGTCTTGCAGAACCTGTGCGGACACGCCGGCATCCATCAAGGCGCCGAGGAACATGTCGCCGCTGATGCCGGAAAAGCAATCAAGGTAAGCAATTCGCATGCCGGGTCGTTGTCTTTGGCCGCTGGTCGTGGGCCAACGACCAACGACGAAGGGCCAACGACAATCATAGGGAACGCCACCACCACCGTCAAACCTGACACTTTGCTACAATCACTTCTTCTTCAATGATTTAGAGGGACTCTTGTATCGTCATCTGGAGCGCCGTCTGGCGCAAAAAATCAGCGATTTCCTGCACAGCACCTACGGCCTGACTCTGCCACGAATCGTAATTGAGCAGCCTCCCAATCTAGACCTGGGCGAGTATGCTTCGCCTCTCGCTTTTGAATTGGCCCGAAAGCTGCGCAAGGCTCCGCGCAAGATCGCGGAAGAAATCGTCAATGGAATTGGGCCTATCGAGGGCTTCGAAAAGCTTGAAGTTGCCGCTGCGGGATACCTCAATGCGAAAGTGAATCGTGCCGAACTGGCGAAAGCACTCTCTGGCACGCAACCGCCAGCCGAGGTTAACCTGGGCAAAGTCCTGGTGGAACATTCCAGCATTAATCCCAACAAGGCTGCGCACGTAGGCCATCTGCGCAACGCCATCCTTGGCGATACCTTCGTCCGCCTGCTGCGCGAAGCCGGCAGGAAAGTCGATGTGCAGAATTACATCGACAACACCGGCGTCCAGGTCGCGGACGTTATCGTCGGCTTCCTGCACATCGAGAGGAAATCTCGAGCCGAAATCCAGCAACTTATCGCTCAGCCGCGTTTCGACTACTACTGCTGGGATCTCTACGCCCGCGTTTCGCAGTGGTACGAAGCCGACCAGCAGAATTTGCTGGCGCGCTCCCAGACGCTGCACGCCATCGAAGCAGGAGGAAATGAGACCTCGGAAATTGCCGAGTTGATTTCTACCGCCGTGCTTCGCCGTCATCTGGAAACGATGGACCGGCTCGACATCGAATACGATTTCCTTCCTCGCGAAAGCGAGATACTTCATCTGCATTTCTGGGATGCTGCCTTTGCCAAGCTCAAGGAAAGTGGCGCTCTCTTTTACGAGAAAGACGGCAAGAACAAGGGCTGCTGGGTGATGCGACGGTACGGAGCCGCCGAAGTGGCCGAAGGCACCGAGCTTTCCGAGGACGACCAGAAAGTGATCGTTCGCTCCAACGGGACCGTCGGCTACGTCGGTAAAGACATCGCCTACCACATGTGGAAGTTCGGTCTGTTGGGACGCGATTTTGGCTATCGCAAGTTTTACTGCTACCCCACCGGCCTGGAGTGCTGGATCTCAACCACGGACGGGGAAAAAGGTCATCCTCACTTCGGGGATGTCGCTGAAATTTATAACGTGATCGATGCCCGCCAGTCCGATCCGCAAAACACTGTGATCGAAGCGCTGCGCGCGATGGGCCACAGGGAAGCAGCCGACCACTACACCCATTTTTCCTACGAGATGGTTGCGCTGACGCCGCGCTGCGCCGCCGAACTCGGCTATCAGCTCAGTGACGAAGACAAGGCACGGTCCTACATCGAAGTCTCCGGACGCAAGGGATTCGGAGTCAAGGCTGACGATCTGCTCGACACACTCATCACCTCCGCCAAAAAGGAAGTCGATCAGCGCCACCCTGACCTGGGCGATGCCGAGCGGCTCGATATTGCAACCCGCATCGCCATCGGCGCGCTGCGCTATTTCATGCTCAAGTACACCAAGAACTCAGTGATCGCCTTTGACTTCAAAGAGGCGCTCAGCTTCGAGGGGGATACCGGTCCGTATGTCCAGTATGCGGCGGTGCGGGCGGCGAATATTTTCCGCAAGGGCGGAATTGACCCCGACAGAAACCTCATCCCTTCGGTTTCTGCCGAGTATCTGGTTGACAACGAAATATGGGCACTCTGGCTGGCGGCTTCTAAGACCTCTTACATCGTTGATCAGAGCATCGCGACCACTGAGCCTGCATACTTGGCCAAACATGCATTTCAACTGGCGCAGTCATTCAATGTCTTTTATCACCGCTATCCCATCCTGAGCGAGAATGATGCTGGCCGAAAGGATTTTCTGCTGATGACTGTTGCAGTAGTTCGAAGGGAATTGATTCGCGTCCTGGCGGTGATGGGAATTACGGTTCCGCCGGTTATGTGATTTTCGGGCGGTTAGCTTATGGGCGAAATTCCGATCTTCCACGATGGTTCCTTTGACAGCCTCTGCATTTCTGGTTCGTATTGTTCATCTTTTTCTAACATCTTGGGATGGAGAAAGGTCAACCCTCGTGCTTAAAGACGTTGAACTCATGAAGATGAACGACGTCATGCAAGGAAATATCATTTCTGAGTTGAGATTTATTTCCCTGGAAAAATTGGAAATGGGAGATGTAAGTGAATTGCATCTTTGCTGTGCCGATGCTGAACTTCTGCAAAATGTCCTCATTACAGCGCAGGAGAAAAAGCTATCAATCCTCGAAATGAGCACTTCGTACGGCGCTCAAGGGAAGGTTCTTTTCGAGAGCTGGAGATATTGGCTGAACGCGTTCTGCCCAGATAGCTTAAGACACCGCCCCAAAAGAGAAGAAAACCTCCACGGGCGTTGGTCCGTAGAGGCTCTATGCGAAGCTACGCTTTCGATCCCTTGCCGGCGATCATCATGCCTGCGCCGCCAAGAATCAGCACCACGCTGACGATCGGAGAAATGCGCTCGCTATGTTCCGTCTGCACGCCGATCTTGGCATCGCCGATCTTGATGCCGTGATTTTCCTGCTGAGGGAATGGCACAAAAAACGACGCAATACCCAAAATCAGAACTACCAACCCAACCCCAAAGAGCATCTTCATGGACGCCTCCCGCACCTGCGATTCGCCGACACACAGGGAATGTCAGCGGGCGCTTAGGATGCCGTGGCACGGCCCAAGGCTGTATCGAGCAAGACCAATAACCACGAAGGGCGACCTGTTTAGGGTTTCCTTCGTGGACCTCAGTGTCCGTCGTGGTGATAGCCTCTAGCTGAAATCGCGCACAAACTCAACCAGACTGCGCACCGCGATCCCCGAAGGCCCCTTGGCGATCCAGGGCTTAGCTTCTTCCGTCCATGCGGTCCCGGCGATGTCGAGATGCAGCCACGGAGTATCCTCCGCGAACTCGCGCAGGAACGCGGCCGCCGTGCTCGCCCCACCCCAGCGCCCCCCAGTATTGACAAGATCGGCAATACTCGACCGCGTCATATCGAGATACTCATCGTTGACCGGCAGGCGCCACATTCTCTCCCCAGCCTTGTTCAGCGCCTTGGCAAAACGCTCATAGAGAGCATCGTCATTGGCAAAAATTCCGGCGTTAGCATAGCCAAGCGCGACCACAACCGCACCCGTCAAAGTAGCGGCATCAATCAGGTGTGTGCATCCCAACTGACGCGCGTAGCAGAGTCCGTCGGCAAGAACCAGTCGGCCTTCCGCGTCGGTGTTGATAATTTCAATCGTCTTGCCCGACATCGCCGTCTGAATATCGCCCGGCTTCTGGGCCTTGCCGGAGGGCATGTTTTCCGTCGCGCACACAATAGAGATGACCTTCACCTTGGGCTTCAACAGCGCAATGGCCCGCATGGCTCCGATCATCGTCGCGCCGCCCGCCATGTCGTACTTCATCTTTTCCATGCCATCGGACGGCTTAATAGAAATTCCGCCCGTATCGAACGTGATTCCTTTGCCGACCAATCCGATCACCGGCTTTTCCGGCGCCCCTGCTGGCTCATACTTCATAACGATCAGCGCGGGTGGCTCGTCGGAACCTTGGGCGACTCCCCAGAACGCGCCCATTTTCAGCTCCTTAATCTTGTCTGCGCCGTAGATTTCGCACTTCAACCCGACTTCCTGACACATCTTTTGGGCCTGCTCGGCCAGGATGGTCGGCGTCATATGATTGGACGGCTCATTGACCAGTTCACGAGTGAAGTTTTGCGACTCACCCAGGATGCGGGCCTCGTCCATCGCCTTTTGCAGTGAGGCCTGATCGCCCTTGACGACGATGGTGACCGAGTCGATGGCCTGCACTTTGCGGTCGCTCTTGTAGGTATCGGAATCGAAGCTGCCGACAAACGCACCCTCGATGATTGCTCGCACTGTTTCCTCGGGCTTCAAGCCGGTTTCCGGGGCAACGAAGGCGAAATTCTTTACGCCGCGTGATTTGAGAGCTCGCACCGCGGCGCCTCCCAGCTTGCGCAAATCGAATGCGGAAAAATTCTTCGCCTTGCCGCCGCCCAGCAGCAAAAGCTTCTTAGCCTTCAGCTTCGCGGGATTGTGCAGCAGCGTGATCTCAAGCAGCTTGCCGACGGCCTCGCCGCTGGCGAAGACCTCGGCTGCAGCTTCCTTGATCGCGGCGTCACTGGAATCAACGCCAACTTGCGGCTTATCTTTGTCACCACCGTCAAGCACAACCGCGACCAGCGCTTCGGTTTCAATTGCAGCAGGAGCAGAGAAGGAAAGTGTAGTTTTCATAGGAGAAATATCAGTATCCCACGGGGGAAGGGGCATAAGGCAAGCGGCGTCCACACTTCGCCAATCCCCGCGATTCGATAACTATTGTCATTCCGGCCGAAGAGAGGAATCTGCTTTTCCGCTGCCAGCGCCACCACCCCGCGAGACGAGAGCTGCCGGCCCCCAGCAGACCTTCCGATCAGAATGACAAGATATGGATCCTACGGCGCCTGCCCCTTCTCCTCCAGAATCGCCCGCAGCCGCCCATAGCCGCTGCGGCTTACCGGCAGCTGTTTGCCGTTGGCCAATACCACTACGTGACTGTCTTTGCTGTAGGGCTCAATGCGCGCTACCCTCTCGAGATTCACGATGTAGGAGCGGTGAATCCGCAAGAACCGGGTGGGGTCTAACATCGACTCCAGACTGGAGATTGTCTGCTGCTTCAGATGCTGCTTGCCTTCACTGCTAAGCGCCACGTAGTCGTCCTGAGCCTCCGCATAGTCAAGCTTGGTGACCGGAAGTATGGTCACCCGGGTACCGTCTTTCACCACCACCCTCTCCGCGAACTGTGCAGGAGGCCGCGCGCTACGTGCCAGGTCCCCTGGCGCCGGAAGGTTCGATCCGCCACCCACCCGCTGTTTTGCCCGTTGCAACGCAGTTTCAAAACGCTCGGCCCCAAAAGGTTTCAGAAGGTAGTCCACCGCATGCGCATCGAAGGCCCGCAGTGCATATTCGTCGAAGGCGGTTACAAAAATTGTGGCGCGGTCGGTGCCCACCAGCTCCAGCACTTCAAAACCGTCCAGCTTGGGCATTTGGATATCCAGGAACAGTAAGTCGGGCTTGCACTCGGCGACCGCCTTTACCGCCTCAAAGCCATTGGCGCACTCCGCCGCAATCTCAATCTCAGGATGGCCAGCCAGCATCTCGCGCAGCATCTGCCGTGCGAGTTCTTCGTCATCCACAATGACGGCGCGAATTGTTTTTTGATCGCTCATCGCTGAATCCAAAAATTCAAGTTTTTGTCGTTCCGCGGCGCGGCTTCATCGCGCACGGAATCCGCTCTTTCCCTACAGACCAGGCGGCGCTGCGGAATGACAAACGATGACTTACTGCGCGGGCAAACTCACCCGTACCAAAAACCTCTCCCCATCCGACTTCACCGAAATCTTCGCCTCTCCGGCATACCGCGTATGTAGCCGCTGACGAATATTCTCCAACCCCACGCCCGTCTTCAGCGAAGCCGGAGACTCCGGATCAAAGCTGTTCTCCACCTCAATGGAAACCGTCCCATCCAGGCGGTGAGCGCCTAGTCGAATCACTCCCCCTTCGGGCAAATTCGCAATCCCGTGCCGGATTGCATTCTCTACCAGAGGCTGCAAAAGCAGCGGAGGGATCAAAACCTGATTGGTTCCTTTTTCGACGTCTTCCTCCATCGTCAATCTCGCCCCGAAACGAACTTTTTCGATCGCCAGATAACCACGAATGAGTGCCAACTCTTCTTCGAGCGTGATACTTTCTTTTCCCCCCAGCCGCAATGTCGCCCGCAAAAAATCCGCCAGCAGAATGCACATCTCCCGTGCCCGTCCCGAATCAAGCGATGTCAACGCACTGATCGAGTGCAAACAATTAAACAGAAAGTGCGGATTTACCTGTGCCCGCAGGGCCTTCAACTCAGCATCGCGCGCCAGGACCCGTGCCTCCAAGGCTCGTGCCTGCGCCTCGCGTGAGCTCTGTTCCGCCAGTAGCACGTAATGAAATGTTACCGACAACAGGTAAAGCAGAATTCCTGTGATCCACAGCAGCGAAAGGTGTTGTGCCAACCGAACATCGAGATTCTGAAATCCTTGCTTTGCCAATCCCGCGGCCACCGCCCTCGCCATTCCCGCCCACAACGTGCTGACCAATACAGCAGCCAGCAAATGGGTCGCCGCCAGTCGGGGAAAACCCGAAGCCTCCAGTGGTGTCACTCGACACGGATACCACGCCGCCAGGCAAACAAATGCATACACCAGGCACAGGGGAGAGGAAAGCGTCACAGCCTCGACCCAATCTAGCCCTCCTGAGGTCTTGAGGAGATAGGCCAGCATCGCGCCCAGCGGAAACCAGGCCAACAGATAAATCCCAAGATTTCGGGCGCGCGCCAGGAGAGGATGCATAAAAGACTCAGTTGCGGATTTCGAAGCCCCCGAGCACCGACATGCCTTCCACGAATAAAGTCTTCTGGGGCACGACGGCCTCGCGAACTTTGAGGCTATTACCTCCCATAATCATTGAGCCGCGCAGCTGAACGGCCCAAGTCTCTGGCACGCGAAGCACACCGCCACCCATGAATGCGTTCAGAGTTACGGCCGCGGTGTCGCCTTCCATGTCCGCTTCACGCAGGTCGATGTCAAATCCCCCCATCAGGGCTGTTGCGGTTCCACCGCGAAAATTCTTGGCCCGGATTTTGAACTCGCCGCCCCCCATACAGCTCAGCAGGCTGAAATGCGGAGCCAGCGAACCGGCCATCGAAGCGGGCTTTTCCATCGCCTGAATGAGAATGATGACTCCCATGGCGATGATGAATATTGGCCAGGTTTTTGCCAGGTGAAAATTCGCTTTCCCCAGTGAATTCAATTCGAGCACGAATCCCGCGAAGATCAGGAAGGCGCCCCACACCCGGCTGCTCCAGCGCTGCGCCTGGATCATCTGAAAAATTCCCAGCATGCACAGAACCACCGCCCAAAAGTTGAACCAGTGGCTGGGGATGTAGCCAAACTGCTCCAGCAACATCAGAACGCCAAACAGGATGACCGCACCGCCGGCGAACATCGAGGTGGTGAATTTGTTATCGCTCATATTTGCCTTCTTTCTGACGGCTGCTGGAGGAGCTTACAGCAGCTTGCTCCTCCGCCATAAGCAGGCTGATCGCAACCGCTAGCAATAGATACGGCGAGGAGTGCAGCACCGCCGCCCAGGAAAGTCCGCGGCCCCACACTGACGCGATTTCGTTAAGTAAAGAGAGCGTGCCTGCCAGCGCCAAAGCAATCGTAAGCACCGTCGCCTCTCCTCGATTTGTATAGTTTTTTTTCATCGCTGACTCCTTCCGCCGTTCTGAAGCGAGATTAGGCGGATATCCGCAGGCTGTCCGCACCTTTTCGGTGAATGGCGGGTGGCAGTCGGCGGATGGCGAGTACCGGAGCAAGTCTCGGCGAGTTGCGACAGGGACTGCCAGCATCAGTTGATTTTAGTCACCAGACTTGGTTGCAAGCACCGTCCGTAACCAAGGGCTCATGAAGCCTACCGTTGAGGTTCGTGGCAAGGCGACCCCTTGCGCTGCACACGCATAAGTCACCCTCCATTTGCCAGAACCCAAAGGGATTTTGTCTGCAGCTGCCAGTCGGACTGTCAGTTTTCGCAGTTGCTGAATTCGGCAGGCGCATTGCAACATGACAAGCGAGAGCAGAGCCGATCAGGTTTCCGAAGCGTCCTGTACCAGGCATGCACCGACAGGGGGCAAGGCCCTCGCATGGCATCGACACAAGTGAATCCCGTGCAGAGCAAGGGCTTACACACTGCGAGGCAGCCCAATTTCCTCGAGGAACCGAATGATTTCTCCTTGGTATTGGGTGGTCCGGTGTTCCAGCTCTTTCGGAAGTCGCATCTCGCCGGAGATGGTTTAGAACTCGTACATCGCAGGTTGCTCATTATCACGCTGGTCGCATGGCTGCCGCTGTTGCTCATCACCATCCTCAGCTCTTCCCCGGTAAGCCTAGGCAAGCTTTCCTTTCTTCACGACGTTGAAGTGCATGTCCGGTTCTTGATTGCACTTCCTGTCCTCATCGTGGCCGAGCTGCTCGTTCATTCGCGGATACGCCCCGTTGTGCGCGCCTTCGTCGAGCGGCGCATCGTTTTACCCGAGGACCTACCCCGCTTTCATAGCGCGATCGAATCAGCTGTCAGGCTACGTAATTCCGTGCGCGTCGAGATCGGCATCTTGGTTTTCGTCTACACCTTTGGACTGTGGCTGTGGCACAGTCGGATCGCAGTAAGCGCCCCGACCTGGTACGCCATGCCCGGCGGGCGCTGGCATTTGACCGCCGCCGGCATCTGGTACGTGTTCGTCAGCATCCCCATCTTGCAGTTCATACTTATGCGCTGGTACGTGAGGTTCTTCATCTGGTTTCGCTTTCTGTGGCAGGTCTCCAGAATCAACCTCAACCTGGTTGCGACTCATCCGGATCGTTGTGCCGGTCTTGCTTTTTTGGGCAAGAGCGCCTACGCCTTCGGCCCGATTCTTTTCGCGCAGGGCACCATGCTTGCCGGTCTGGTTGCGAGTCGGGTCCTTTACAGGGGCGAAAGCTTATTGTCGTTCAAGGCACAAATCATCGGCTCTGTTGTCTTCTTCGTGCTGCCTATTTTCGGCCCACTGTTGATGTTTACGCCCCGCTTGGCTCATGCACGAAGAAAGGGGTTGGCCAACTATGGCCTCCTCGCTCAGCGCTACGTCGAGAGCTTCGAACAAAAGTGGGTCTTCTCCGGTTTAGCTCCTTCCGGGGAACTCCTCGGATCTGGCGATATCCAGTCGCTCGCCGATCTTGGCAATAGCTACGCCCTTGTGCGAGAGATGCGTCCGATACCGTTCGGACTGGACGATATAGGCCGTCTCGCCGCCGCCACCGCTGCACCCCTGTTGCCCCTTCTGCTTACCATTTTCTCGCCGGAAGAACTCATCATGCGCGTCATCAAGGTCCTGTTTTGATGATCTGTCACTCTCCACCCTCTCGCAAGCAATGGCGGGAGACCTTCTCATGGAAGGCGATCGCGCTTTATGGCAGGGCTTAAGCTCCAAGACCCCCACAAGATGATTCGCTATGGAAAGAAAATTCTGCCTAAGTTAGCGCTTATCAAGTTAGCGCCTATGAGGTTATGCCCGTCTGCCCGCCGCTGGCATACCGGTCATAGAGATTACCGTTTCTCTTTCCCCAGCAGAAATCGGTAAATCCCGCCACCCAAAACTCCCCACAATCGGCGCCAGCCAAAACAGCCACAGCTGATGCACCGCCCATCCACCGACGAATAGGGCCGGACCGGTGCTAGCGTGGGGTTCACCGAAGTATTTGTCACCGGAATGCTGATGAGGTAGATCAGGGTCAGCCCCAGGCCGAAGCGACCGGAGCGAAGCCCTGTGGTGCGCGATTGTCGGTTACACCCATGAGGATGAGCACGAAGAACAGAGTCAATACCACTTTCGCTACCAAACACGCCAGCAGCGAATACCCGCCCGGGAGTGCTCGGCGAAGCCGGTCTTGCCGCTGGCGATCGTATACAGGACACCCGCTCCCGCCAAGGCTCCCAGCACTTGGGCCACAACATAGGGAAGGAATTCTTTTGCAGGGAAGCGGTTGCCGGCGACCAATCCTGCCGTTATTGCGGGGTTCAAATGGCAGCCCGAGATGTGGCCAATCGCCAATGCCATGGTAAGCAGAGTCAGACCGAAGGCAAGAGCGACGCCCGGGAGTCTCGTATCCCGCTGCTATAATCAAAGTTCATCCATGCCTAGAAAGCGTCTGATCCGTTCCACTACTGTTCTTTGCGTGCGTCGCGACGGCCATGTGGTCCTTGCCGGGGACGGCCAAGTCACTCTCGGTGAAGGAGTTATTAAACATTCAGCACGGAAGATCCGCCGTCTTTATCAGGACAAGATTCTGGCCGGTTTCGCCGGATCAACCGCGGATGCCTTTTCGCTCTTTAGCCGCTTCGAATCCAAGCTCGAGCAATATCACGGCAATATCAGCCGCGGCGCGGTCGAATTGGCCAAAGACTGGCGAACCGACAAGTTTCTGCGCCATCTCGAAGCCTTGCTGCTGGTTGCAGACAAAGAGCAGACATTTTTGCTAAGCGGACAGGGTGACGTCATTGAGCCGGACGGTGGGATCGCTGCCATCGGAAGTGGAGGCCCCTACGCACAAGCCGCGGCCCAGGCCCTGGCCGAGCACACCCAGCTTTCCGCCCGCCAGATTGCCGAGGAAGCAATGAAGATTGCCGGCAAGATGTGCATCTATACTAACGACAAGGTCACCATCGAGGAGTTGTAGAAGGTCGTTGTTCGTTGGCAAATTCATATGCCATAGACGAACCGGCAAACGACCGATGACGAGCGACCAACGACAGATTTTATGGCTATTTATCTCCCGCCGACCGCTGAAGAAACATCCGCTGCTCTTGACGACCTTACTCCGCGAGAAATTGTCGCGGAACTGGATAAGCACGTCATTGGGCAAAAGGACGCGAAGCGTGCCGTTGCCATCGCATTGCGTAACCGTATGCGCCGCCAGAAACTTTCCGAAGAAATGGCGGAAGAAGTAATCCCCAAGAACATCATCATGATCGGGCCAACCGGCGTCGGTAAGACGGAACTTGCGCGCCGACTGGCCAAGCTGGCGAATTCTCCCTTCATGAAGGTCGAAGCCTCGAAGTTCACCGAGGTCGGTTATGTGGGCCGCGACGTCGAGTCCATGATCCGCGACCTGGTGGAGATCGCGATCGAGATGGTGAGGGAAGAAAAGCTTGAGGACGTGTCTGACAAAGCTGAATTGAATGCGGAGGAGCGTCTGCTTGACATCCTTCTGCCGCCACCAGCGCCGCGCCCGGCGGAGACGCCGCAAGCGGGTTTTGTTCTCGAAGGCACTACCGTCTCCGGGGATTCGCAATCGCGCACGCGCGAAAAGCTGCGCCAGCAGCTGCGCGAAGGCAAACTTGATGACCGCACCGTAGAGATAGATGTGCGCGAGCGTTCCTTCCCGGCCTTTGAAATCATCAGCAACCAGGGCGCGGAGGAGATGGACATCAACATCAAGGACATGTTGCCCAACATCTTCGGCCAGCGCACCAAGAAGCGAAAGATGAAGGTCAATGAGGCCTTCGAGTACCTGATTCAAGAAGAAGAGCAGCGCCTGATCGATATGGATCAAGTTACGCGCACCGCTATCGACCGGGTCGAAGACTCCGGCATTATTTTTCTGGACGAAATCGACAAGATTGCCGGACGCGAAGGCGGCCACGGGCCGGACGTTTCACGAGAAGGCGTACAGCGCGACATCCTGCCCATTGTGGAAGGAACTACTGTGAACACTCGTTACGGGATGGTGCGCACCGACCACATCCTGTTCATCGCGGCCGGAGCATTTCACGTATCCAAGCCCAGTGATTTGATTCCGGAATTGCAGGGCCGCTTCCCGATCCGTGTCGAACTGCAGTCCCTCACCATGGACGATTTCGTCCGCATCCTGACCGAGCCGAAATCATCGCTGGTCAAGCAGTACGTGGCTCTGCTGGAAACTGAAGGAGTAAAACTGGAGTTCTCCAAAGACGCTCTAGACGAGATTGCCCGATTCGCCTTCCGCGTGAACGAAGGCACGGAGAACATCGGCGCCCGCCGCCTGCACACCATCATGGAGCGGGTGCTCGACCAGATCAGCTTCGATGCCCCCGACAAGAAGGGCGAGCAGGTGAAGATCGACGCCCCCTATGTCCGCGAAATGCTTGCCGACATCGTCAAAGACCAGGATTTGTCACGCTACATCCTCTAGTCGAGCCCTGGCTTTGCTGGTTTCTGCTACAGACGCTTCCAGGAACCGCTCTGTGAAATCTGTGTCCTCTGTGTCAAGATTTTCCCGGCCGAGATAGGTCACTGAAATTACAGAGGCAAGCGGCATCCTACAGCGGCGTTTCTACCTAGAATAGCTACCCTCAAGGAATTGGCGGAATCTGACCTCGATCCTCGTTATTGCTTAGCTGTAGGTAATCAAGAACAAGCAACCGTCTTCCGAATATAGCGGCGCGTGCACGCTGCCGGCGGGCATAAACACAAAATCTCCCGCGTAGGCGGTCTTCCCGTCGCCGCTGACGCTTCCTTCCAGCACCAGGCACTGTTCGTTGTACTTGTGCTCATGGCTGGGCAAACTGCTCTTGGGCGCCATCTTCACCAGGAAAGTATTTTTTCCCTTGAGGTAGCGGATTTGAATCCCTGGCATGGGAGTCTGCACGAACCCGCCCTCATCCGCGGGCACGATTTCCATGGCTGACTTCATGGGCTGCGTTTTAGCAATCTCGTCCTGGAGCCGCTGCCGCAGATCTATGGGAGGGGCGGCGGTCATGCTGGTAGCCAGGGCGGCCGCTGTCCTCTCACAGGCATGAACCTCGGCCGCGCAGAGAGAGCAGCCCGAGGCGAGACGCTGTTCGAACGTGGCGGCATCCTCAGACGACATCGCACCTAGAACGAACATGGCGGCGTCATCTTCGACTTGCTGGATGAAAGACCGATCTGCCATCAGGCGTTGCCCTCCGAGGAACTCACCAGCCGCAGCGCTTCATTGAGCTTGCGCATTCCCGAACTGATTCTGCCTTTTATGATTTGTCTCGATACTCCGAGTGCCTTGCCGAGTTCGACCTCGTTCATGCCGCCAAAAAAAGCCAATTCGATGGCCTCGCGCTGCGCCGGATCAAGTAGCGCGAGTGCCCGTAGCACCAGGTCGCGTTCGTGGCCCAGGACAGATCCTGCCGCGGGTAGCGAGGTGGGAACGATTCCAGAAGCCCCTCGCTTCGGGTCTTTTTCTCCCCGTCCGACGCGAGCTAACGCTTGCCGGCGGGTCATCGAGGTTAGCGACGCCAGCACCGAACCGGTAGCTTCGAGCGTGTGAGGCGATGTCCAAACCTGTTGGTAAACCTCAAGAACCACCTCGGCAGCGGCCGAGGGATGGTTCAACATTCGCAAGGCCAGCCCGTAGGTGACGCTCGAGGTCTCGTCGTAAAGCTGGGCCAGGGATTGGCGGTCACCGGCGCAGCAGCGCTTCAAGTAGCCGCGCCAGCGCTCCTCGTTCTGGGCCATCTTTCCAAACGGTACTATGACCGGACCAATCATGGTGAGAGAGCAGGCTCAAAAACTCGGAATTATAGCACTGGACGGGCATTTCGGAGGGAAACGAAGTCAACGAATTTAGGATGAAAAGGGGAGCTACTTCCGGATGTCGATTGCGATCCAGAGAGGCTCTGCCTGGCAAATGAAGGGCATTTCCAGACGGTCGTAGTCTGCGCGGGAGTGGAGCTCGTAGGAAGTTCCGGTAATGATGATGGGGACGGAAAGCATGCACTCGGCTTCCTGGCCGATCTTGGGCTTGAATTGGCCGGCGACCATGTTACAGATCTCACCGGTTGCATCGGATTGCTGGGCGGCCGCCTCATCGATCGCAACTCCCAGCATCTGGGAAGCGATCCTGGAAGCACATGATTGCTGCAGCGCAGGGTCAAGGTGGCTGACAGAGCGCCGGCGATTCCCACCATGCCGGTGACATGTGCGATGACGGCGGTTGATCCCTCGGGTGGGGCGACCCAATCTGAACCAACCATCATGGAAAAAACTTCCTGCGTTGAGGCGCAGAGATGTCCGCGCCGCTCTCGCGCAAAGCTGCGGTACTTTCGCTCATAGATTCGTAAAGGTTACTTCGAGGATAATCGGGCCCCCGTTCGGGGTGGCAGCCATTCCAGGCTGGTCAGGTTAAATTTCCACCGAACTGGGCAATGGCGAGAATCCTCCCGATTTGTCACAGGCCTCTTTAAATTGATGTATCTAAAGGGGCAGGGAAGAAGATTTTTACCTTGCGATGGGGGGGCGGCCCGCCTATATTAGAACGAACGTTCGAACTATGGCTCTTGCTTCCATTACGCCGCGCGCTCCCGTGGCCAAGCCCAAGTTGCAGGCCGAGGCCAGCCGCTTCGACCGCAGGCTGGAGGAAATCCTTCAGCATGCGGCGGATGTGTTTTACGAAAAGGGCTACGAAGGCGCGTCCATGCGCGATCTCTCACGCGCCAGCGGTATGTCGCTGGCGGGCCTGTATCACTACGTGGAATCGAAGGAACGGATGCTCTATCTCATCCAGAAGCATACGTTCTTGACCATCCTCGAACAATTGAAGGCCAGGCTGCAAGGAGTGGAAGATCCAGATGCGCGAGTTCGGGTGGTCATTCAGAACCATCTCGAGTATTTCCTGGCGAACCAGAAAGCGATGAAGGTGCTCTCCCACGAAGACGAAGTGTTAACTGGGGAGTATCGGAAAGAAATTGCCGAGATCAAACGCGAGTACTATCGCACCTGTATTGAGTTGTTGAATCAGCTCAAGCGCGAACGCGGACTGGAATTCACCAGCCGCATCGCCGTGCTGAGTTTGTTTGGCATGATGAATTGGATTTACACCTGGTACAACCCGCGGGCTGATGGGGACGCCAATCTGCTGGCGCGAGAAATGGGAAACATTTTTCTGCGGGGGATAGGTAGCGCGGCCAAATAGCAATCAAAGATTGGGAGGAATTTATGGCGACAACCATGCAGCCGACTTCGACGGAAGCCTCGAAACAACTTGTCAACTACCGGGTGGAAGGCGGGGTCGCAGTCATCGAGATGAACGATCCCCCGGCGAACACTTACACCTACGAGATGAATCGCCAGTTGGATGAAGCCATCCTGAAAGCCCGCATGGACAACGACGCCTATGTGATTGTGCTGACCGGGGCGGGCGACAAGTTCTTCTCGGCCGGCGCGAACATCAAGATGCTGGCCAGTGTCGATCCGACGTTCAAATATTATTTTTGCCTGCACGCCAACGAGATGCTTTTGCGATTGGAGCATACGCCCAAGCTGGTGATTGCAGCGATCAACGGCCATTGTGTGGGTGGTGGCCTCGAAATCGCGATGGCGGCGGATTTGCGCATCGCCAAGCAGGATTCGGGCAAGATCGGCCTGCCGGAGGTGAATCTTGGAGTACTGCCGGGCACTGGCGGCACACAGCGCTTGTCGCGGCTGGTGGGAAAGAGTAAGGCGATTGAATTGATGGTGACAGGAAACACGTTCTCGTTCGATGAGGCCAAAGAGTTCGGAATCATCAACGACATCTTCGACCGTGAGAACTTCATGGAGAACATCATGGAGTATGCGCGCCAGTTCTGTCCTCCTAACAAAGCGGCAAAAGCTGTCGGGCGCATCAAGCGCGCCGTGCAGACCGGATGGGAGATTCCCATGGAGTCGGCTCTTGCTGTGGAACGCGAGAATCAGCAGTTGCTCTTTCAAAGCGAAGATGCCAAGGAAGGACTGGCGGCTTACGTGGAGAAGCGTCCTGCGGAGTTCACGGGAAAGTAGCCATGCTTTCCCCCACGAAAGCCAAAGTTCGTCCCGGACGTCTATTCATCGATGGAAAATGGGAGGATGGGGCGCGAAAGTTTGACAGCATCAATCCCGCGACCGGCGAGAAGCTGACGGAGATTGTCGAGGCTTCCGCGGAGGATGTGGACCGCGCGGTCTCTGCCGCGCGCCAAGCTTTTGAAAATCGCAGTGGTCCCTGGCGCAAGATGTCGGCCAGCGAGCGGGGCAGGCTTCTATGGCGGCTGGCTGATCTGGTTGAGAAAAATCTCGAAGAACTGGCCGAACTGGAAACCCTAGATAACGGAAAGCCTATTTTCGAGTCACGATACGTTGACCTCCCGATGGTGATCGACGTTCTGCGCTACTACGCAGGATGTGCCACCAAGATTCACGGCGAGACCGTCAATACTCTTGAAAGCGTTTTTACCTACACCTTGCGTGAGCCTGTGGGAGTAGTGGGGCTCATCATTCCCTGGAATTTTCCTTTGCTGCTGGCTTGCTGGAAGCTGGGACCGGCTTTGGCTTGCGGGAACACAGTTTTGTTGAAACCAGCGGAACAGACAGCGCTTAGCACTCTGCGGTTAGCAGAGTTGGCGGCTGAGGCGGGGTTTCCGGCGGGAGTGCTTAACATTTTGACTGGCGGGCCGGAGACGGGAAAGGCAATTGTTTGCCACTCCGGAATCGACAAGATTGCCTTTACCGGATCGACTGCGGTTGGAAAAGAAATCATGCGCGGGGCGGCGGATAGTTTGAAGCGCCTGACGTTGGAACTAGGTGGTAAGTCTCCCAATATTGTTTTTGCCGATTCCGATATCGATAGCGCGGTGAAGGGCGCGATCAATGGGATTTTTTACGGTAAGGGCGAAGTCTGCAATGCAGGTTCGCGATTGTTCGTGGAGGGCAAAATCCAGGATGAATTTCTAGACAAACTTGTGGGGCGGGCAAAGAAGATGCAACCGGGTGATCCGCTGGACCCGAAAACACGAATGGGAGCGATCGTCAGCCAAGAGCAGATGGGGACGGTGTTGGGCTACATCGACGCCGGAAAACAGGAAGGGGCAACACTGGTGGCAGGTGGGAGCCGGGTGGGGAGCACCGGTTATTTCATCGAGCCTACGATTTTCGGTGGCGTTCGAAACGAGATGAAGATTGCGCAGGAAGAGATCTTTGGTCCGGTGCTGGCGATGATTGGGTTTGATGATGCAGACCAGGCCGTGGAGATGGCCAATAAGAGTCCTTACGGATTGGCGGCGGCGGTTTGGACTCGCGATATCAAGAAGGCGCACAACATTTCGCGGCAACTTCGAGCGGGCACGGTTTGGATCAATACTTACGGGCTGATGGATGCCGCATTGCCATTCGGTGGTTATAAGAGTTCGGGTTTTGGGCGGGAGTTGGGGATGCACGCGATCGAGCACTACACCGAGTTGAAGTCGGTTTGGTTGAATTTGGGGTAGGAAACACAAGGTCTCTCGGCTTCGCTGGGGATCACAGTTTTGTTTAGGTGGAGGTTTTATGCCGGGAAAAGTTGCGAAACTCGGGACGTTTAGTGATTGGATTGGGATGTTCAATGACTGGCGCAAAGAAATTGGTGTCGATCGCGACGAGATCGCGAGCTTCAAGTTCGACACGCTCTATGGGGCGATTGAGACCGACGAGATTCAGTTTGGATCCTTTAAAGGGCGACGCAAGTGGGAGAACCTGCGCCAGGTGCCGACGCAGCAGATGCGCGACGCCATGCTAAACATGATCGTTTACCAGGGCGACACTGAGTTCGCCAGCGTGGAGCAGCAGCGGAACTTATTTGAGACTGCGCCTACCGATTGGGACCGGCGCGCCATCATGCGGGTGATGATTGAAGAGATGCGCCATGGCTGGCAGATGTGCGCGTTGCTGATGGACCATTTCGGGTATTCCGGCAAGGTGGAAGCGCAGAAGATGTTGGAGCGGCGGGCGTTTGAGAACAAGCGGCTGCTGGGCGCATTCAACGTCGACGTTGACAACTGGATGGATTTTTTCACCTACACTGACTTTGTCGATCGCGATGGCAAGTTTCAGTTGCAGATGTTGAAGTATTCGGCTTTTGCGCCGTTGGGGCGGTCGATGTCCTATATGCTGCGCGAAGAGGCCTTCCATATGGGCACGGGCAATGATGGCCTGCGGCGAATTGTAGAAGCCGGAATCGTTCCGGCGTGGTTGATCCAGAAGTATCTGAACAAGTGGCTATCGAGTTCCTACGATTTGTTTGGCACCGACCACTCTTCTTCAGCGCACTGGGCCTACGTTTGGGGGATCAAAGGACGTTATGACGAGCCCAAGAATGAGAACGCGGCGGAGCTGGACGATTTAAATGACTACAATCGGCATCTGTATCGGGATGAGGTTGCGGGGTTGATTTCCCGCTTCAACAGCGCTTTGAGACCAGGGCAACCCTCGCTGTATGCGCCGGACATCAAGTTCAACCGGTTTATTGGACGGTGGGCCGGGCAAAAGTTCCATGCGCAAACCGGCAAGCTTTTAGAGGATGCCGCGTACGAGGAGCACTTGCAGGAGTATTTGCCTACTGCTGCCGACAAGAAGTTGCTGTTGGATATCATCAGCACTGAGAAGAAGTGGATTGCGGAGAAGGTGGGAGCGCGGGATCCGTTTGAGACGATTGGGGAGCCGCGCCGGTCGGCGATTAATTTGTAGCTTAGGAAACGCAAGGTCCCTCGGCTGCGCTCGGGAACATCTATTTCAAAATGGATTACACGCTCAGTGAATTGATGGTGGCGGCGGCGGCGCGGGAGATCCGCAATGAGGAAGTTGTGTTTGTCGGGATGCGGCTGCCGCTAATTGCATTTGTAGTAGCGAAGAAGACGCACGCACCGCGGGCGATTGGATTGTTTGAGAATGGGGTTATCCGTGACACGCCGGCTCTTGAATTGATTTACACGATGGCCGATCCGCCGAATTTGTTGGGAGCAGTGCAGTGTCTCGACATGATTGGGGTGATGAGCCTGTTGCAGTCGGGGCGCGTGCACCTGGGATTTTTGGGGGCGGCGGAAGTGGACCGCTTTGGAAATTTAAATTCGACCGAGGTTCGCGGCAAGCATGGCGTGGTACGGCTGCCGGGTTCGGGGGGCGCTTGTGACATTGCATCGCTCGCGCAACGTTTTGTGGTGCTGATGGAACACAACAGGCGGCGTTTGCCGGAGAAGGTTTCGTTCCTGACCAGTCCGGGGAATGGGGATGGCGCGGGTTGGCGGAAGAAGGTCGGGTTGCAGCGCGGGGGACCTTCAGCGGCGATTACGACCAAAGCCATTCTGCGGTTCGGGGAGGATGGCGAGGCCTATTTAGCTTCGGTGCATCCTGGGGTTTCAGTCGACGATGTTGTCTCCAGCACCGGGTGGAAGTTGAAGGTTCCAGAGAGAGTGCCTGAGACTGAGAAACCCCTTGCGGAAGAGTTACAGGCGATTCGCGAGTACGATAAAGCTGGATTTTGGACCAAGTGACTAGTTAGCGCCGACCGTAAGTCAAAATCTTTCACACAGAGGTCACAGAGGGATTGGTGGTTCTGTCCAGGCTCGGGGTTGAAGTAAGGGACCGAATTGTCGCGATTACCCTGAATCATCCGCCGCTCAATGTGATCGACATTGAGATGATGGAGCAGCTCGCGTCCACGCTGGCTGACGCGGAGGCTCGGGATGAGATAGCCGTCATCGTTTTGAATGGCTCGGATCGCTCATTTTCCGTGGGTGTTGATGTGGCGGCGCATACGCCTGAGAAGGTCAGCGAGATGCTGACCAAGTTCCATACAGTCATTCGCGCGGTCGTGGGTTCCCGAAAGATCATTGTTGCGGCGGTCCGCGGTCATTGCCTGGGTGGTGGCGCGGAGTTGGCTATGGTTTGCGACCTGGTTTATACAACTGATGACGCCACCTGGGGCTTTCCGGAAATTAAGCTGGGGTGTTTCCCTCCGGTGGCGGCAGCAGCGCTAGCGGCGTTGGTGGGACAGAAGCGGGCAGCGGAGTTGGTATTGACCGGCCGAAGCATTTCCGGTGCTGAGGCGGGGAAGATTGGATTGGCAAATCGAGCGGTCGCCGAGGTTCAATTGGCTGGTGCCATTGAGGAAACCGTGCAGCATCTGACCGCATTGAGCCCGACAGTTCTGAATGTCACTAAGAAGGCGATGTATACCTGGGATGCTCTTCATTTCGACCAAGGGCTGGCAAATGCAGAAAAGGTCTATCTAGAGGAGCTATTGAAGATTTCCGACATGCAGGAGGGTATCGACGCGTTTCTTGAGAAGCGAAAACCGGT
>Ga0157378_10000356_pt1 | contig 45048 bp, 44 predicted proteins | sample M65metaG_FD_115309 | JGI IMG/M metagenome (GOLD analysis project Ga0157378, IMG submission 115309) | Miscanthus rhizosphere microbial communities from Kellogg Biological Station, Michigan, USA - M6-5 metaG | ecosystem: Host-associated > Plants > Roots > Rhizosphere > Soil | place: USA: Michigan... | reverse complement strand
TTGTTGGCCGCTCGTCCCACCCGGTGAAGCCGAATCCTGTCGGCATGGCAGCGAATCCAACCAGGGAGTTGGCCTCAGCGGCGGGAACATGCAGGAAATCCGCTGCCGCCGGCGGTGGTAGGCAAGGAACCCTATCGGATATGGTTTACAAGCTGAAACTGCGCTGTTAGCGTGATCACGGTGTTGGCGTCCCGCTCCCGCCATGCGCAGTATCGCGGTGACCAAAGGAAGGAATTTGTGGATGACCCTGCTACAGGAGCCCGTGTCCGACACGCTGAGCATCGTCACTCCGACGGCTGACAAGTACGGGGAGGGATCCTATTCGCTCGCTGCCCGGCCAGAGTCCCTGGAAGGCAAGACGCTGGGCCTGCTGTGGAACGCGAAGGCCAACGGCGATGTCGCGCTCAAGCGCGCCGGCGAGATCCTCGCGGAGCGTATCCCCAACCTCACCGTGAAGTTCTTCAGCGGCAACCTGCCCTGCTCGGCCGAGCTCCTCAAGCAGGCCGCGGCCGAGGCCGACGCCGTGATCGCCTGCACCGCAGACTGCGGCTCGTGCACCTCGTGGATCACCCACGACTGCGTTCAGCTGGAGCGTGCGGGCGTGCCGACCGTCATCATCTGTACGGCCGGCTTCGAGCACGACATCATCGCCAGCGCGCAGGCGTTCGCGATGCCGACGGAGCAGTTCGTCGTGGTGCCTCGCGGCTACAACAACATCAGCGAAGAAGAGGCTGTCGCGCAGACCGACCCAGTGGTGGACGACATCCTGCGCCTGCTCACCCGCGGCACTTCGGAAACCATCGAGGAGTTCGACAGCTATGCGCTGGGCAAGTCGGACGCCAGGGAGACGTTCACCGGAACCGATGAACTGTCCGCCTTCGAGGCGTTCAATGCCGCTGTGTTCGAGCGGAATTGGACCGACGGTTACATGGTTCACCCGCCGACCCCGGCCAGGGTCGCCCGAATGCTCGAGGGCGTCGACGGGTCACCGGACGCGGTGGTGTGCGTACTCCCGCCCGGCAACGGCCAGGCGACGGTGGCCAAGGTAGCTGCCAACGCAGTGATGGCCGGCTGCGAGCCAGCCGACATGCAGGTCGTGATGGCCGCCCTGCGGGCCATCGCCCACAAGGAGAACGAGAAGGTCATCCGGCAGGCGTTGATGTCGACCAGCGCCCACGCCCCGCTGGTCCTGGTGAACGGCCCGGTGGCCAAGGAACTCGGCATCAACGGCGGCCGTTGCTGCATCGGCCCGGGGAAGCAGAATGTCGTCAACACCCGGATCAGCCGCGCCGTGCACATGTGCCTGCGCAATATCGCCCGCTGGATCCCCGGCGTGATGGACATGGACTCGATCGGCACCGCGCGGAAGAACATCGTGGTGCTTGCCGAGAACGAAGAGGAAACCCCTTGGGAGCCCTACCACGTGTCGAAGGGGTACGAGCCGAACGAAAGCACCGTCACGGTGTTCTTCACATGCGGCGAGTGGGACGTCTCACTGCAGGGCCACATCGACGGCGAGCAACTGGCACAGGCGATCGCGTGCATGGGGGTCGCCAACAACATGGGCTACATCATGGCCATGCAGGGCCCGACCTGGCGGTCGATTCCGCTGGGCCGGCTGTTGCTCGTGCCGCCGCCACACGCCATACCCGTCGCCGAGGCCGGATACACCAAGAAGGCGTTCGAGCACCTGCTCTGGGAGAAGGGTGTCGCGCCGATCAGCAGGCTCATCGAACCGATGCGCAAGCTGCACGCGGATGGCAAGACACGCAAGGAATTCGACTGGATGTTCGAGCTGTCCGACGAAGAGGCGGCCAAGCAGACGGCGCCGGTGATCGAGATGCCCGAGCAATACTCCGTCGTCGTCGCCGGATCGGTGCGCGCGAAAGATCTGCTGATGCCCCTTCGGGCGCTGCCTGAAACCGAATTGGTCACCCGGACGCCCGGCGGTGTCCCGTCCTGACCGGCCCCATTGCTGTCAATCACCGAATCGCAACGAAGCAATCGGAGGTCCGATGGAAACGTGGGGTTCTGCTCCCAGTCGTCATCGTGGCCGGGCCGCAACGATAGTAGCCGCCCTGGCCGCAGCGACCGCATTGATTTTGTCGCTGGTATCTTGTGCACCCGAATCCTCTTCTGGCGGAGGGGGTTCCACATTGACCTACGCGACGGGTGCGGCGCCGAGGACGCTGGACATCCTCACCGTCGATGACCACCCCGCCACCGAACTGCTCGCCCCTGACGTCTACGAGCCGTTGACCAGGGTCGGCTATGACTCGAGCGGCAAGGTGACCTGGGAGCCGCTGTTGGCCACGTCTTGGGACGAGGTGACGCCGAGCCAGTGGCGATTCCACATCCGCGAGGGTGTCAAATTCCATAACGGCCAACCGCTCACCGCAGACGACGTCGTGTACAGCATCAACCGCCGGCTCTCGCCGGACTCCGAGCAGATCGGTCTGCTGTCCCTTATCGACAAGGCGGTCAAGGTCGACGATAAGACCGTGGATGTGTTTGCAACACAACCGAATCCGCTGGTCTACCGGGCAATGTACGGCATCCCGATCACACCGAACGGATGGGGCGAGAACAACAAGAATGAGGCGGCCACCACGGCGAATGGCACGGGCCCGTACAAGCTGACCTCCTACACCAACGGCGGCAACAACGCGACGCTCACCAAGTCGTCCGACTATTGGGGTGAGCCGGCCAAGATCGACACGATCAACATGCGGGTCATCCCCGAGGCCAGCGCGGCGTTCCAGGCGCTGCAGACCGGGGAGGTCAACGTCGTGGACAACTTGACTCCCGACCTGGTGTCCAAAGCCCCCGCGGTCATCGACCACGAGAGCGTCCTGATGATGATCGCCCGCATCGGCACCGAGAATCCGGTGATGAGCGATGTCAGGGTCCGTCAGGCGCTGAACATGGCGATCGACCGGGACAGCATCATCAAGAACGTGTATCACGGCTACGCGTCAGCGCCGAACGGCCAGATCATCCCGCCCGAAGCGCTCGGCTATAACTCGTCGGTCACCGACTACCTATTCGACCACGAGCGCGCCAAGCAGTTGATCAACGAGGCTGGCGCGACCGGAAAGCCGATCTCGGTGCTGTGCAACAGCGACCGTTACGGCACTGCGGGCCGGGACCTGTGCCAGGTGCTCTCCCAGAACTTCAAGAACATCGGCCTGCAGGTCGATCTGAAGTATCAGCCGACCGACAAGTGGACCAACGAAGGCCTCTATGCTCCAAAAAACAAGATCGCCCCGCCTGATGTGTTCGTAGCTGGGGCGGGCACCAGCGACCTGAACGGCGGAAACACGTTGCTGAACTGGCTGACCTGCGGGTCGGATCGCAACACGTACTGCAACCCGGAGCTGGAGGCCGCCATCAGAGCGGCACTGGCGCAACCCGATGTCAACGCTCAGCAAGAGCAGCTCCAAGCGCTTGCCAGCCAGGTCAAAGATGCCGCGCCGTTCCTGTTCATCGTTCTGCCACACAACACGTGGGGGGTAAGCCAGAACGTCCAAGGCACGCTATATCCAATCCCCGAGGATGTGCGGTGGGCGGACTGGAGCTTCAAGAGCTAGACGGGCCGCGGCACGAGGTGAGGAGGTGGAGCCGATGACCAGCAGCGCGATCGAAGCCCGGCGCGGCGATGCCAGGCGTACCACCAACTTCGTGGTCAACCGGCTCCTCTACTCGATCGGCATCCTGCTGGTCGTCACGATCGCCGTGTTCCTCATCTTCTACGTGCTCGGCGATCCGACGAACCACATCCTCGGTGAGAGCGCGTCGGACGCCCAGCGCGAAGCGTTTCGCCACGCCCGCGGGTTCGACGCGCCGGTCCTCGAGCAACTGGTGCGCTTCCTCGGCAACGCCGCGACTTTCCAGTTCGGCACCTCCTACACGCTGGGGCGTCCGGCGATGGCGGTAGTGCTCGAAACCCTCCCCCGCACATTGGTGCTCGCCGCCGCCGCGTTCCTGATCGCGGCGGTCGGCGGGACTCTGCTGGGTGCATTGGCGGCATTCCGTGGCGGCGTTGCCGACCGCATCGTCGTGCTCGTCAGCACGGCGATCTCATCGGTGACCGAGTTCTGGGTGGGTCTGCTGCTCGTCATCGTGGTCAGCGTCGAGTTCGGACTGCTGCCCACCGCCGGCTACGGCCTGAACGAGCGAATCATCCTGCCCGCCATCACACTTGCCCTGGCGCCGATGGGCCGGCTCGCGTTCGTGGTGCGGGCCAACATGCTGGTGGCGCTTGAGTCCCCGCACGTGTCGCCGGCGTTGGCCCGTGGGCTGAGTCAACGTGTCGTGCTGGTGAAGCACATCCTGCGCAATGCCAGCCTGCCGAGCATCGCGGTCGCAGGCTCCGAGCTGACCCGGATGGTGGTGGGCGGATCGGTGGTCGTCGAAAGCGTCTTCGCCTGGCCGGGTATCGGCTTGCTGTTCCTCCAGGCGATGAAGTCCTACGACCTGCCTGTGGTGACGGCGACGATCTTCATCGGCGCAATCTTCGTGTTGCTGCTGAACCTCGGCCTCGACTTGCTCTACTCGCGGATCGACCATCGTGTGTCCTACGACTGACCGACCCGCCCGACCGCTCTAGGAGATCTCTGGATGGCCACCACCTTGACGGCCCCGACGGATCCGGGACCGCAGTCCGGCAATATCGCTGCGCGCAGTCAGCTGCGCTCAGCCGTTCGCGCGTTCGCCGCCGATCCGGCAGGAGTTGGTGCGCTGATCGTTTTCGTGGCTCTTGTGGTCTATGCGTTCGTGCTGCCGCTACTCGCCTCACCGGCCGCGACCGAAGTGCAGGTGACCCAAAACCTCGACCCACCATCGCTTTTCGGAGGCCACGGGCCATTGCTGGGCACCGATCACCTGGGTCGGCAGCTGTCGGTGCTGGTCGCCGAGGGGCTGCGGACATCGCTGATCGTTGGCGTGGTGGTCGTGCTGATCACCGCCGTCGCCGGTTGGCTGGTCGGCGCGGTCGGCGCATACCTCGGTGGGTGGCAAGACCAGGTAGTCGGACGCTTCATGGACGTCTTGAACATTTTCCCGGGTGTGCTCATCGCGGTGTCGATCGTCAGTGCCATCGGCGGCGGCCTCGCCGTCATCATCCTTGTCCTGAGCCTGGAAGGCTTGGTGATCTTCGGCCGGCTGGGGCGCACCATCGCGCTGTCGGGTAAGCATGCCGAATATGTACTCGCGGCGCGGATGTTCGGTGCCGGAAGGCTTCGGGTGGTGATTGATCACCTCGGCCGGGTGAGCCTGCCTGCGGTGCTGTCGCTCGCGCTCGTTCAACTGCCTCAGGTGATCCTGCTCGAGGCCAGCCTGAGCTTCGTCGGGTACGGCATCCAACCCCCTAACACCTCCATCGGGTTGATCGTCTCCGATGAGCGCAATTTCATCGCGGTTCAGCCATGGCCGGTGGTGTTCGCCGGCGCGATCCTCGCCCTCGCCTGTGTGAGCCTCGCCCTTATCGGCATCGCCGGTCGCAAGGCGCTGGTCGGGACGCCAGGTCGCGTGCTGAGGGCGCGCCGATGAGCACCGAGACGGCGGCGGCGGTCGAGGTGCCCGCATCGGGCATGAACGGTCGCCCGTACGTACTGCGCATCGAGGATCTCGTCGTCGACTACCCGTCCCGCGACGGGGATCTGCGCGCGGTCGACGGCGTCAGCCTCGAGGTTCGCGAAGGCGAAACCATTGGTGTAGTCGGCGAATCCGGCTGTGGTAAGTCCACAGTCGCACTGTCGGTGTTGGGCCTGGCCGACCAGAACGGAGCGGTGACCCGCCGCGGCCGGGTGGTCGTCGGCGACGAAGACATCCTCGCCCGGCCACCCGCGAAACGCGCCGCGCTTCGCGGCAGCGTCGCCTCGCTGGTGTTCCAGGAACCGATGACCGCGTTCAACCCCTTGCTCACGGTTGGCGAGCAGTTGTGCGAGACCCTTGTCGCACACCACAAGAAATTGAGCAGGGCCGACGCCCGCATTCGCGCGGCCGAACTGCTTGACCGCGTCGGGGTTCCTGATCCGCAGCGCCGTATCGGCCAGTACCCGTCGGAGTTCTCCGGCGGGATGCTGCAGCGCGCGATGATCGCCGTCGCGATCGCCAACGGGCCGCGGCTGATCGTCGCAGACGAGCCCGCCACGGCCCTGGATGTGACTGTGCAGGCCCAGATCATCGAATTGTTCCGCGAATTGACCACTCAGACCAACGCAGGTTTGGTCGTCGTCACCCATGACCTCGGCATCGTCGCCGAACTGGTTGATCGGGTCGTCGTCATGTATGCCGGCAAGGTCGTCGAAACAGCAGACGTGGGAACCCTTTTCACCGAACCGCGCCATCCGTACACCGCTGCGCTGCTTGCGAGCCGGCCCCGCCTCGGGCTGGCGTTCCGGAAGGAGCGGCTACGCTCCATCCCCGGCGCCCCGGTCAATGCCACCGACATCACGTCGGGGTGCGCTTTTCGGCCGCGGTGCACCACATGGGATGGCAGGGACATCTGCACGCGGCAGGCGCCCCCGTTGCAGCAGATCGGCGAACTTCGCTCGGCCGCATGTCATTTCCACCAAGAGCTGACGATCGTTGAGGACCGCTGAGATGTCCGGCGAGCCGGTGCTGACCGTCGACGATCTGGTCGTCCACTTCACCCCGCGGCACCGCGACGGGTCACCGCCGGTGCGCGCGGTGCAGGGGGTGAGTCTGTCGATCGGCCTTCGCGAAACCCTGGCGTTGGTGGGTGAATCCGGGTCCGGTAAGTCCACGGTCGCGCGGTCGATCGTCGGCCTGGTCACGCCGACCGACGGTGACATCACCTTTCAGGGCGAGCGACTGGTCAGCGGGTCGACGCGCAGCAAGGAGTCCTGCCGAGGCATGCAGATGGTGTTCCAGAACTCGCGCGCTTCGCTGAATCCCAGGAAGCGCGTCGGTCAGTGCATCGCCGAGCCGATGCGGGTGAACGGGTATTCCAAAGCGCGCACCAAGGCCCGGATCGACGAACTGCTGGGCCTCGTCGGTCTGACTCGGCGCCACGCCGAGCGGTTTCCCGCCGAGCTGTCGGGCGGCCAACAACAACGCGTGAGTATCGCAAGGGCCTTGGCGCTGGAACCGCAACTACTGGTTCTCGACGAACCGGTTTCGGCGCTCGACGTCTCGGTGCAGGCACAAATCCTGAACCTGTTCCTGGACCTGCAGGACCAGCTCGGATTGTCCTACCTGTTCATCTCGCACGATCTCGCGGTCGTCGCGGGCATCGCCGACCGGATCGCGGTGATGTACCTCGGCAAGATCCTCGAGACCGGACCGGCAGAAGCGATCATCGGAAGGCCTGTACACCCGTACACACAGGCGCTGATATCGGCCGTACCCATCTCCGAACCGGGGGAGCGGGGCAGTGCCAAACGCATCATGCTCAGCGGTGACCTACCTAGCCCGACCGATCCGCCAAGCGGCTGCGTCTTCCGCACGCGGTGCTGGCGGGCACAGGATCGGTGTGCCTCCGAGGTGCCCGCCGACACCGTCTGGGGTAACGACGGTACGCACCTGCACCGCTGCCTCCTCCCAGTCGAACACGGCACCGGTGTGGCGTCCGAACCGGAGCCGGCGGCTGCTCTCTGACCGACTGCCGACAACACAACCTACAAGGAGAAGCAAATGTCGTCCGACAGCCCGACGGTGGACAAGGTCCTCGAGTTGATGAATGCCATGGTCGCCAAGGACGGAGGCGAGATCACCCTGGAGTCCTTCGATGCCGATGCCCGCACCATGGCCGTGGACTACCGCATGGGCATCAACGAGGAATGCGCCACCTGCTCCATCACACCCGAGCTTGTCCAAGTTTTCTTGACCGAATCGTTGGAGTCGCACGGCGTTTCGAATATGAACGTCACGGTGAAGTCCGGCGCCTGACTCCTGCCGGTCACCCTGCGAATGCTGTGGACTCGCCTCCATCCCGGTCGTGCGGCCACCGTGCCCGCGGCGCGGCTGGTCCGTCCGTGAGGTCGTCGGCATCGCGCGCGTACGCGCGCGGCAAGGGGGCAGCCGAGGTGGTCGACGCCGCAGAAAGTAAATGGGAATGGCGCCTGCGTGGTTCGTGCCGGGGAGTGCCCGCCGAAGTCTTCTATCCGCCGGACAACGAGAGGGGCCCCGCGCGCCAGCACAGGGAAGAGCAGGCGAAGACCATCTGCGTGTCCTGTCCGGTGCGGCGAGTATGTCGCCGCTACGCCCTCGAGGCGCGCGAACCCTACGGTGTGTGGGGGGCTACGACACCGCGGGAGCGCGAACAGATCCTAGGGTCTTTACCCATTCCCGGATCTGGTCTCCGTGCTCGTCCAGCACCGGTGGCGGCCGGTGCATCCGTGCCGATATCTCGCGGTCCCAGTCGAAAAAGCGCAATGGTGGACCCGCTAGCCTGACCGGGCCGACAGTCGCATGGTCGACGTCGATGACCAGGCCTTGTGACCGGGTCTGTTCCCACTCGTAGACCTCGTCGATGCTGCGCACCCGCCCTGCCGGAATGCCTGCGCCGGCAAGTAGATTCAGCAGGTTCTCGCAGTCATACGCGGCGAACTTCGACTCCACCAGCCGGATGACGGCGTCACGGTGTGCGACGCGCTGGCCGTTGTCGGCCATTCCCGAAGTCTCCGGGTCGATACGGAACGCCATGCAGAACCGCTTCCACAGTCTTTCGCTGCCGACTGCGATCTGTACTGCGCCGTCGCGGGTGCGGAACAGTCCGTAAGGACAGATGGACGGGTGATGATTGCCCTGCGCGCGGCCGAGTTCACCGGCGACGGTCCATCGGGTGCCCTGGAAACCGTGTACGCCGACCATCGCGGCCAGCAGCGACGTGCTCGCTCGCGCCCTGCCCGGGCTTTCGAGCGGACCCGTATTGGTGTACTCCACAGGAGCTCCCGACCAGGTGCGGGTGGCGCAGCGCCAGTGGGGTGCCGAGCGGGTCGGCGCCCGGATTGAGGCGGTCCTCGCCGGTGTCGCCCGCGGCCTGGTCGAGCATGGCGTCGAGCGACTCGTGGTCGCCGGTGGAGAGACGTCGGGTGCCGTGGTTGCCGGGCTTGGCGTCAAGCGACTGCACGTCGGACGGGAAATCGAACCGGGGATCCCGTGGACCCGAGCAGAAGACCGGCCCCTGTTGCTGGCACTCAAGTCGGGCAACTTCGGCTCACCGGACTTCTTCGCCACCGCCCTCGAGGTGAGCGCGAAGTGAGCGCCGAGGCCGAGCTCCGTGTGGAGTTGTGTGACCTCGGCGCCTCGATGTACTCCCGTGGCCTGACCGCTGGCAGCTCGGGCAATCTCTCGGCCCGACTGGCCGACGACACCTGGCTGGCCACGCCGACCGGGGTCAGCCTTGGTCGACTCGATCCCGCCGCGCTCTCCCGTCTGGACGCGGCCGGTCGCCTGCTCGGCGGCCACGAGCCGACCAAGGAAGTTCCGCTGCACGCCGCGATGTATGCCGCCCGACCGCAGGAGCGCGCTGTCGTGCATCTGCACTCGCACTGGTCGGTCGCGGTGTCGTTGCTGCCCGGTCTCGACCCCGACGACGCGCTGCCTCCGCTCACCGCATATCAGGTGATGAAAGTGGGCCGGCTGGCGCTGTTGCCCTACTACCCGCCCGGTGGCACCGCCGCCGCGGATGCGATCCGCGCACTGGGCAGGGCGCCCCGTGCCGTCCTGCTGGCCCGGCACGGGCCTGTGGTGGCTGGGTCGTCGCCGGCAGCGGCGGCGGACGCCGTCGAGGAACTCGAGGCCGCGGCCCGGCTGTTCCACACCGTCCGTGAGGCGGGCGTGCATCCGCTGACGCAAGCCGAAATCGATGAGCTGTCAAACCGATTCGGCGCCATCTGGTGAGAGCCCGACTCCCACAGTGAAGATGATCTTCGTGTAGTCGAGGCCTGCGTCGATCGTTTCGAATATCTCGGGTGCGGCCGCCAGCGGCAGCGAATGGGTGACGAGACGTTCGACGTCGATCCGTCCATCGGTGACAAGCGTTGTCGCATCGGCGAAATCGCGGCGGTCGTAGACGTAGCTGCCGCGGATGGTGATCTCACGCACCACGGCGTCATCGAACGGCGCCGATATGTCGCGGCCGCTCAGCCCGACGACGACCACCACCCCGCCGGGGCGGGCCAACGCCACCGCTTGGCCGAGAATCTGCGGCGCGGACGACGCCACCAGGATCGCGTCGAAACCGTTACCGTCGGTCAATGCGAGACCTCGCTCGACGGGGTCCTCGTCGGGGACCAGGATCGTGGTACATGGGACGACACTGCGCAGTCGGTCGAGCTTCGCGGAGGCGACGTCGGTGCTCAGGATCGCACTGGCGCCTGCTAGATCCGCGATCATCGCGCACAGGCTGCCGATCCCGCCCGCTCCGAGCACGGCGATCCGGATTCCTGGTGCCACCCCCGCGCGGCGGCAGGCGCGCAGCGCGACCGCGGCGGGTTCGACGAGGGCGGCGCGCACGCCGTTGACATCGGGCCCGACGGGATAGAGGACATCGGCCGGAGCAGTGATGAACTCCGCGTACGTACCAGCCCACCCAACGCCGGGGACGCGGCGTGCCCGGCACAGATTGATCGCGCCGCGAGCGCACTGGTCGCAGCGCTCGCAAGGGATGAGCGGACATAGGGCGACCCGCTGCCCGATCTCCACCGACGTCACGGAGCGTCCGGCACCGGCAACCACGCCAGCGGCTTCATGGCCCAACACGACCGGTGGCCGGCGGAACGGGTGCACGCCCTTCCACGTCGAGATGTCCGAACCGCACAGGCCGGTCGCCTCGATCCGGAGCAACACCTCGTCGTCGCCGACCGGCGGCCGCTCGAGATCGCGAATCGCCGCTTCTCGGGGTGCGGTGAGAAGCACCGCTTTCATGAGTGCCACGCGCCGATCTTTCAGTAGACGCTAAACAATTCGCTCTGTATTGTCAGACCAGTACAACTGCCTGTCAATCTGTCGCTAAGCATCATCTCGGGCTGTCTGTCACAGAATCCATCGCCGCCGAGCACGCGGGTCGCGGCAACCGGAAGGAGAAAACAATGTCAACAGATGACAGCAATTCCCGGCTGATCATCGAGGACGCGCTGTCCAACTTCAGGTCACTGGTGGCCGCCGATGGCGGTGAGATCCACTTCAACACCTACACCGACGACAGCACCGTGAACATCGATTACAAGATGGGCACGAACGACGAGTGCCCGGGGTGTGTCATCACCCCTGACGATCTGGCCGTGTTCGTCAAGGAGGCAGTGACCGCACGCGGTCTGCCCGTGAGCGACGTGCTCGTCAATGCGGTCTGAGCCACACGACACCGTCATCATCGGGTCCGGTCCTGCCGGCTACACCGCAGCGATTTACGCCGCCAGGGCCCGGCTGAATCCGGTCCTGATTGAAGGCTCCACCAGTTCGGGCGGGGCGTTGATGAACACGACGGACGTCGAGAACTTTCCCGGGTTCGGCCTCGGCATCACCGGCCCGGAGCTGATGGCCGAAATGCGAAAGCAGGCAGAGCGTTTCGGCGCGACCATCGTCACCGATGACGTCATGTCGGTCCGGCTGTCGGGTGAATTGAAGACCGTCGAGGACAGCTCCGGCAACGCCTATGCCGGCAAAACCGTGATTCTGGCGATGGGCTCGCGTTACCGGGCGTTGGGCCTGAGCAACGAGGAACGGCTGTCCGGCCTGGGCGTCTCCTGGTGTGCTACGTGTGACGGTGCGTTCTACGGCGACCAACGAGTGGCCGTCGTCGGCGGCGGGGATTCCGCGATGGAGGAGGCAACCTTCCTCACTCGATTCGCCGAGCGGGTGTACATCATCCATCGCAGGGACGAGCTACGCGCGTCAAAGGCGATGCAAGAGCGGGCCTTCGACAATCCTAAAATCGAATTCGTCTGGAACACAGAGGTACTCGACATCGTGGGCGGAGACGAGGTCAAAGGCCTGCTGTTGCGGTCCCCCGACAAGGACTGGACGCTCGATGTCACCGGCGTCTTCATCGCCGTCGGGCACGAGCCTCGCTCCGAACTGGTGCGTGACCAGGTGATCTGTGATGACCAGGGGTATGTCAAGGTTGCGCATCCGAGCACCAGGACCAATGTCGAAGGCGTCTTCGCCGCGGGCGACCTGGTTGACCACATCTACCGTCAGGCGATCACGGCGGCAGGCACCGGCTGCGCCGCCGCGCTTGACGTCGAGCGCTACCTCAGCGCGCGGCCGCAAGGGGGGCATTCATGAGCGTCGACATCATCGCCACTGACGAATTCGACCGCCGCGTCCTGCAGCGCAAGGACCCGGTGCTGGTGGACTTCTTCGGTCCGTCGTGCGCTCCGTGCAAGCTACTGGCGCCAGTGTTGGACGACCTGGCCGCGTCGCAGGATGCGATGAGCATCGTGAAGGTGGACGTCGACGCGTCCCCTGATATCGCCCGTGCCTACGGGGTGCGGTCAATCCCGGTGCTGAAGGTTTTCGTCGACGGTGCGGTCGTCAAGACCATCATCGGGGCGAAGCCGAAATCCATCCTGGTCTCCGAGCTCGCCGACTTCCTCGGATGATCGAGACGCCTTGCCCGACAGCGCGTTAGTCATCAACACCCCGGCAGTGGCCGGGGTCCGTCCCCGGCACGTCCGTTCAGTAATTGCGTTCCTGGAGTCGATCGCCGATGCGGCTTCCTTCCGGCCATGGCACGACGGACGGACACAACCGCCAGAGGAGATGTTGAAGGCCGACGCGCGGTATGCCGACGAGCTCATCACGGCGCGCGCGGCTACTGGTCTCGACGAGTCTGCCGTGACGGGAACCATGCGCCTGCGCGGGTTGACGGTGGCGGTCATCGCGCTCGATTTCCGATTCCTGGGTGGAACGGTGGGCGTTGCGGCCGCCACTCGCCTGACGTCCGCGGTTCGCCGCGCCACCGCCGGTGGGCTGCCATTGCTGGCGGTGACCGCCTCGGGAGGCACCCGCATGCAAGAGGGCACTCTGGCCTTCCTGCAGATGATTCCACTGACCGCAGCGATCGTCGCCCACCGGACGGCCGGATTGCCGTTCGTGGTCTACCTGCGTAACCCCACAACGGGTGGTGTCGTGGCGTCGTGGGGATCCCTCGGTCACGTCACCGCCGCCGAGCCGGCCGCCCTCATCGGGTTTCTCGGGCCCAAGGTGCACGCCGCCTTGCACGGCGAACGCCTGCCGCGCCGGGTGCAGAGCGCGGAGAACCTGCTCGCGCATGGCCTGCTGGACGCGGTGGTCCCGCAGGCCGGGCTGCGCGACTACCTCGATGACGTTCTGCGGCTGCTGATTCCGCGGAAGGCGCCTGTCGCGGCGGGTGTTGCCGTGCACGATGCAGCTGGCTCAGCACCGCTTGCCCCGTCGCGGCCGTGGGATTCGGTCACCCGTACCCGGGCGAGGACCAGACCGGGAGTACACGCATTGTTGGCCGCCTGCCAACCGGTTGTCGACCTGCCCGGGACTGGGCGTGGTGATCCGGATCCGGGTCTGCGGGTGGCGCTGGCAAACATCCGCGGCATCCCCGCGCTGGTGGTCGGACAGGACCGGGCATGCGAATCCCCAATAGGCGCTGCGGGATTCAGGGCTGCCAGACGCGGGATGCGCCTGGCGGCCGAGCTTGGGTTGCCGGTCGTCACGATCGTCGACACCGCCGGCGCAGCGACATCTCGCACCGCCGAGGAGGCGGGCGTTGCGAGTCAGATCGCGCGCTGCCTGGCCGACTTGATGTTCCTGTCGACGCCCGTCGTCAGCGTGCTCCTCGGCCAAGGCGCGGGAGGGGGAGCTTTGGCGCTGTTGCCTGCCGACCGCGTCCTGTGTGCGCGGCATGCGTGGCTGTCACCGCTGCCTCCGGAAGGGGCGTCGGCGATACGGCACGGACATACCCGCGATGCACCGCGACTCGCCGAGGCGCAGGGTGTGAGCAGCGAACGCCTTGTCGCATGGGGGGCGGTCGACGTCGTCATCGACGAGCGACCGGATGCCGCGGACGAGCCCACCGCCTTCGTCCAGCGAACGATCGAGGCCGTCGCCGTCGAACTGATTGCGCTGCAGGACCAAGGCATTGGTGATGTGCTGGTCGGGCGACAAGCCCGTCATGCTAGGCTAGCAAACATGCATAACAATGCATGCGGCGGGGTTTTGGAGGTGTGATCCGGTGTCGCCGGTTGACCAGAACGAGCTCAGCGTCCCCTCGCTGGTCGACGTGCTACATGCTGCGATTCGCGATCGAATCCTGAAAGGCGATATCGAGCCGGGCGCTTCGGTCACCGAGATGAGCATCGCGACCCAGTACAGTGTGGCGCGTCCTACCGCAAAGGCCGCGATGGAGCGCCTTGTCGTCGACGGTCTCCTTCGGCGTTCGACGAACAAAACGGCGCGGGTGCCGTTGCTCGACACCGAAGATGTCCGCGACCTCTATTTCAGCAGGGAATTAATCGAGCGCAGCGTCGTCGAGAGGTTGGCCATGAAACGTCTGGTGCCAGACGAGGCCGAGAAGAACGTGACTGCGCTGCGCGACGCGGCGGACGAACCCACGGTGACCGCGGCTGTCAGCGTCGACCTCGGCTTCCATCGCTCGCTCGTCACCGCGTTGAACAGTCCGCGGCTGATCAGGCTCTATGACGGACTGATGGGTGAGGCACACCTCTGCATGGCGCAGGCCTATGGCATCCTGCAGACCGAGCGCGTCGCCGACGAATACTCGCGCATTCTCGAGGCGATCGAGGCAGGCGACGTGCAGGCGGCCGGCGATGAGATGTCGGGACACCTCGATCGCGCATGTTTGCGACTCGTCTCGCATATGCGTGCCAACTGATCGGGCTGCGCTCCCGCCTTCAACAAGTCGCCGCTGGTTGACTTGCCGGCCTCCCGGCACGCCATCTGCCCGGCCGAGTGAGGCACTGCACACCGAGCGGACCTTACCGAGCGGTAAGTACCGGTGTACAGTTGTTCACCGAGTTGAGGTGATGCGTTCGCTGAGCGGGTGCGGAAAGGACGAGTGGCAGTGGCGTTTTCTCTTGAACTGTCTGAGGACGTGATCCAGGTCAGGGACTGGGTGCACGAGTTCGCCGCCACCGTCGTGCGGCCCGCGGCCGCGGAGTGGGATGAGCGCGAGGAAACGCCGTGGCCGCTCATCCAGGAGGCGGCCAAGGTCGGCCTCTACTCCATTGAGTTGTTCGCCACGCAGGCCGCCGAACCGACCGGCCTCGGCATGCTTGCCGTATACGAGGAGATGTTCTGGGGTGACGCGGGTATCGCGTTGTCGATCCTCGCCACCGGGTTGGCCGCCGCTTCGCTTGCCGCCAACGGCACACCGGAACAGATGGGCGAATGGCTGCCGCAGATGTTCGGCACGCCCGAGTATCCGCTGCTTGGGTCGTTCTGTTCATCGGAACCCGGTGCGGGCTCCGATGTGGGCGCCATCCTCACCCGCGCCCGCTACGACGAAGCCAACGACGAGTGGGTGCTCAACGGTGTGAAGACCTGGGCCACCAACGGCGGAATCGCCAACGTGCACATAGTTGTTGCGTCGGTCCATCCCGAACTCGGCAGCCGTGGGCAGGCCACCTTCATCATCCCGCCGAACACGCCGGGCTTCAAACAGGGACAGAAGTTCAAGAAGCACGGAATCCGGGCTTCGCACACCGCTGAGGTGATCCTCGAGGACGTTCGGATTCCCGGTCGTCTGATCGTCGGTGGTAAGGACAAGTTCGATGAGCGAGTCGCCCGCAGCCGCGAAGGTCAAAGTGCCGCAGGCCAAGCGGCGATGAAAACGTTTGAACGGACGCGGCCCATCGTCGGCGCGATGGCGCTCGGGGTTGCCCGCGCGGCATATGAGTATGCGCTGGAGTACGCGCAGCAGCGAGAACAGTTCGGACGCAAGATCGCCGATTTCCAGGCGATTGCCTTCAAGCTGGCCGACATGAAGTCGCGCATCGATGCTTCGCGGCTGTTGGTGTGGCGCGCGGGCTGGATGGCACGCAACAACAAACCCTTCACAAATGCTGAAGGATCGATGGCCAAACTCTCGGCCAGCGAAACCGCTGTCTACGTGACGGATGAGGCCATCCAGATCCTCGGCGGCAACGGCTACATCCGCGACTACCCGGTCGAGCGCATGCACCGTGACGCGAAGATCTTCACGATCTTCGAGGGCACGAGCGAGATCCAGCGCCTGGTCATGGGCAGAGCGATCACTGGACTACCGATCCGGTAGCGACTATCCGGTCGGTGTGAACGAAAAGGCAAGCACCGCAAAGGCCGCGATCAACAACAACCACGCCACCACCGGGACGACGATCCCGCCTCTGCTTCGTGCCGTGAAGAACGACAGGACGACCGCAACAACCGCGACGACGGGCGCTCCGTATTGGATAAGCGTGAAGCCCAGCTCTCCGGGGCCTTGGCGGGGACACGGCTGATCGTTGCATCCCGCGGTGCCGAGGACCTGCATGTAGAGGAACACGACGACCGCGACGGCGCCCGGAATCGTGGCCAAGGCGAGAACCCAGTTCACGATTCGCCCGGAATGGCGTATGTGCTCGGTGTCGCCGTTGCTGGTCGCCGTCATGCGTGCCGCGTACCCGAGCGCTCCTCGTCCGAAACGGATGCGACGTGCTGGGGCCAAGCGTCACGGAACTGTATTGTTTCGAGTGGTGAGTGATCCCACCCCAACTCCACGGCGCAAGCGGACGAGCAATCCGGCCCGCTTGGATCGATCGCTGGACGCGGCCATCCTCGGCGCAGTGCTCGAAGAGCTCGCTGACCGCGGCTATGACCACATGCGCATGGACGATGTCGCGACTCGTGCACGTGTCGGGAAGGCGGCGATCTATCGCCGCTGGCCGACGAAGGCGGCGGTGGTGGCCGACGCGATCGCCCATTGGCGACGTGGCCTCGGCTCGGTTCGGCCGCCCGACACCGGGAGCCTTCGCGGCGACATCGACGCACTCGCTGCGGCGACTCCCGATCTCGACGACGACGAGGTGGGCACCATGAAGGTGGTCACCGGCGTGGCGACCGCTGCCACCAACGACCCGGTACTGGCGGCGGCCCTTGACGAGCTGGTGCTGTCGCAGCCGCGCCGGATGATCAGCGTCGTGCTCGAGAACGCTGTCGCCCGAGGCGAGATCCCGGCCCACCACGACCTCGCGTTGATCGCCGACGCCGCGCTGGGGTTGAACGTGCTGCGGGCGATCACGGGACGGCCGATCGACCGCGTCTTCGTCCGGCGTGTTCTCGAGGATGTGATCCTCCCGCTCGCGACCGGCCCGGCCAACCACTAGACCGCTCTTGCGCGTCCAAGGTTCGCGGGCCACAATCGCCTCTACACGGAACTGATGAGTTCCGGGAGATTTCATTGACGGAGAGGGGCGATCACATGAATGTCCGTCGCTTCCCGGTGCTGATCGTCGGCGCCGGCGTGGGCGGCCTGGCCACGTGCGCGTTGCTCGCCAAACACGGGGTCCCGTCGCTTCTGCTGGAACGGCGGCGGGAGGTCTTTATCTATCCGAAGGCCCGAAACTTGAGCTTCCGCACTCTCGAGGTCCTTCGTGGACTCGGCGTCGGCGACGAGGTGCACGCGGTGGCCGATGGCGTCTCATCCATGGTCCTGAAACCAACGCTCAAGAGCACCGAGCAGCGACAGGCCGTAGACATCGACGCCATCTTCTCCGGCATGGCCGAGCTCAGTCCCGAGCCCGCCGCACAGTACTGCCCGCAGAGCAAGCTCGAACCGATACTGCTGGACTATGCCCGGGCCCATCGCAGCGAGGTGCGTTATGAGACCGAGCTGGTGTCGTTCCAACACGACGACTCGGGCGTGACCGCGGTGGTGCGCGACCCGGATTCCCAGGAAGTCGATACAGTCTACGCTGACTATCTTGTCGCGGCCGACGGTGTACACAGTCCCGTGCGTGAGGCACTCGGCGTGCCCACCGCCGGCTACGGCGCGCTGCCGATATATGTGGTGTTCGTCTACTTCCGCGCCCCGTGGCGCGCGTTTATCGCCGACCTCGGCGACGGAGACGCGGTGGAGATCGAAAACCCCTCGGTACAAGGGATATTCGTGCCCGTCGCCGGCGACCGTGGCTTGTTCATCACCACCTATCATCCCGCCAAGGGGGAAACGGTCGAACAGTTCACCCCGCAGCGCTGTCGAGGGATGATCCGCAAAGCCGTGGGCGAAGACATCGACGTCGAGATCTTGCAGGTCGCTCCCTGGCAGCCTTATGAGCAGGTAGCCGACGAATTCCGGTGCGGACGAGTGTTTCTCGTCGGTGACGCGGCGCACACGATGCCCCCATTCAAGGCAGGCGGAGCCAACACCGCGATCCAGAGCGCGCACAATTTGGCATGGAAGCTGGCCGCGGTCATCGAGGGCGCAGCGGCGCCTTCGTTGCTCGACACTTTCCACGCCGAACGCCACCCGGTGGGCAGTTTCAGCGCTCGGCAATCGCTGACCGGACCGACGCTCAAAGCGCTCGGGTTGGACCGCGAAGGACCCGGATTGCCCCTCGACGAAGAGGTGCCGATGTTCAACCTCCTCGTCGGTTATCAGTACCGGTCCGCCGCGGTGGTGGCCGACGATCCCGCTACTGGTGATCAGAGCGAATTGCTCCTTGTAGACGAGCTGCGAGGGCAACCAGGCACCCGCGTTCCGCACGCGTGGCTGAGCAGGGGTGATCAACGTGTCTCCACACTTGATCTACTGGGACCGGGATTCACGGTGCTCACCGGAGATGCCGGAGCCCCTTGGTGCGCAAGCGCCCATGTCGCGTCCGCGACCCTGGGAGTGCCTGTCACCGCCCACCGCATCGGTGTCGACGGAGACCTCCAGGATGTCGACGGCGAGTGGGCCGCGCACACAGGACTCACACCCGAGGCAGCGCTGTTGGTACGCCCAGACGATGTCGTCGGGTGGCGGGGGGACACCCTTCCTGCGGACCCGGACAGGCAGTTGAGTCAGGCGCTTTCGGTCATTCTTGGCCGAAAGACAGGCCTATAGCGCGCGAATCCCCATGTACACCAACCACACGCCGACGACCGCGAGGAAGCCGGCCATCAGGACCGAGTGCTGGTGTTCCATCCACTGCTTCGGCCGCCTCCACCTGGCGATCCACGCGCTCACCGGCGATGACGGCGTAGCACTCGACGGCTACCGATGCGCCGGGCACGCCTAACGATGTCCTGGCGATCACAACCCCGCCGCGGCGTTCATCAAGGGCACTTTGGGATTGACCAGGATCAGCCTCACGGCCGCCCAACTGCCGGCGATGGGCAGCGATACTGGTCAGCGATTGACGAGATCAGCGGGTCGTGGCCGCCAGGGGCCGCGAGTGGGGTTTGTTCCGGCCGTGCACCAGGAACGCCAGCCAACGAAGGTCGAGAAGCACTCTGATCGATCCTGTCTCTAGGCGCTCTTGGTGAGGAGCGGAAGGAGCCGACGGCGTTCGCGCATCGCGTCGGCGAAATGGTTGAGCGCATCAGCGACGGACGCCTCCGTCGGCAGCTCCACGCGATCGTCGAAAATGCTGACCGCGCGACTGACCGACTGGCTCGCGATGAGCGACCACTCGACCCCCGCGGCGAAGCAGGCGTCGTCGACATCGGACAGCAGCGAAATGATGTGCGGAGTAGCAGAACTCACGCCGCTCAGATCCAGCACGACTGGCTTCTCGCGCAGGACGAAGCGCTTGGTGTACTGGCTGACCCTGTCGAGGTTCGCGTCGTTGAGATCGCCGGTGACCGTCACCACGGTCGCCAGCTGTCGGCTGCATGCCCGGATCTGGGCGCCGTCGCACTCGAATGCCGGATTGCCGTACATGTGCAGCCTCCCCTCGATCGCCGATCTGTGAACCAAGCTACGGAGCCGATCTAAGGCAACTGGGAGTAACGGCTAATACTTTAATAAGAACCGGTTTTGGACCGGCTAGCAAACCGGTCACCCACGGCGCATCCACTGCGGTCCTGAGTAGTTCTCCCAGGGGTTGTAATCAGCAAGCAGCGGTTCCTGTACCGGCCGCTGATCCTCCGGCACGTGCTGCAAATTGATCCGGATCCGGTACCAGATCGAGCTGGGCCCGCGCATGCCGTCGACCAAAATGTCTGCAGGCTGGAGCTTTTCGGCTACCGACGGGTAACGTGCGCGCCATTCGTCGAGCGCGGCCATTGCCTCGTCTTTGGTCTTGGTCCTGGCGATCTCGATCAGCGGCATCACAGACTGGCGTCTGCCCGTTTTATTCTGTGCCTTTTTCGCGGCACCCCGTGGCGCCTTCTCAGCCGGTCCCAACCTGTCGGCCAGGTCCAGGAGCGCGTCGAGCGTGCCCGGGTGATCGTCCATGTTTTCCCATGGGTCGCCGATCTCCCCGAAACGCCTCGGCACGGTCGCGATCGTGAAGCTCTCGGGCTTGCAGCCGGCGACCTCGTCCCAGAGCAATGGCGTCGACACCCGGGCGTCCGGGGTGGCCCGTACGGAGTACGCCGAGGCGACGGTGCGGTCGAAGGCGTTCTGGTTGAAATCGACGAACACACCTTCGCGCTCCTCTTTCCACCACCGCGCCGTCGCCAATTCCGGCGCGCGGCGTTCCACCTCGCGGGCGACCGTTTGCGCCGCCAGCCGGACGAACTTGAACGGCCACCGCCGCTGAATGCGGGCATAGATGTGAAAGCCGCGGGACCCCGATGTCTTCGGCCAGGCCGTCAGGCCGTGCTCCTCGAGCACCTCGCGTGCGACCAGGGCAACGTCGACGATCTCCCGCCACTGCACGCCTGGCATCGGGTCGAGGTCGACGCGCAGTTCGTCCGGATGAGCGAGGTCGTCGGCGCGCACCGGGTGTGGATTGAGGTCGACGCAGCCCATGTTGACCGCCCACACCAGGCCGGCGGCATCGTGGATGACGGCCTCCTTGGCCGAGGTGCCGGACGCGTACTTCAACTCGGCGACGTCGACGAAGTCCGGCCGCTTCTCCGGCGCACGCTTCTGAAAGACCGCCTCCTCGGTGATGCCCTTCACGAAGCGCTTGAGGATCATCGGCCGGTCCCTCACTCCGTGCAGTGCGCCCTCGGCGACGGCGAGGTAATACTCGATCAGGTCGAGCTTCGTGACGCCCGTGCTTCCCAAATCCGGGAAAACGACCTTGTCGGGGTTGGTGATGGACACCTGGCGTCCGGCCACGTCGAGCGACATGGAAGCGGCCATACCGTCATCGTAATTTCCCGGTCGCAGTGAGACGGGCGTCACATATTGTGGGGACATGCCCAAGCTCACCGATCTTCCGTTGCAGGCAGTCGCCAAAGCTCAACAACTCGTCGAACGCGGGTCGGCGGAGCTGCACTACGCCTACAAGATGTTGGAGGCGGGCGCGTTCAAACTGGAGCCGCCGCAGAACATCGCCGCCATGCTCGCCGACATCCGGCGCTGGGGCGAATTCGGCATGCTCCCCGCGCTCAACGCGCGCCGATCGCCCAACCGCACCGCGATCATCGACGACGATGGTGAGCTCACCTTCGCCGAATTCGACGAGGCCGCGCACGAGGTCGCCAACGGGCTGCTGGGTATGGGTGTCAAGGGCGGCGACGGGGTGGCGATCCTGGCCCGCAACCACCGCTGGTTCCTCATCGGGGTGTGCGGGGCGGCCCGCACCGGCGCGCGCATCATCCTGCTCAACAGCGAGTTCTCCGGACCACAGATCAAAGAGGTCGCCGAGCGCGAGGGCGCCAAGGTGATCATCTACGACGACGAGTACAGCCAGGCAGTGGCCGCGGCTGAGCCGGAGTTGGGCAAGCTGCGCGCGCTGGGCCGCAACCCCGACAAGGAAGAACCGTCGGGCAGCACGGACGAGACGTTGGAAGACCTCATCGCCCGCAGCTCGGGCAAGCCCGCACCGAAGGCGACGAGGCATTCGTCGGTCATCATCTTGACCAGTGGCACGACGGGAACTCCCAAGGGCGCCAACAGAAGTACGCCGCCGACGCTTGCGCCGATCGGTGGTGTGCTGTCGCACGTGCCGTTCAAATCCGGTGAGGTGACATCGCTGCCCGCGCCGATGTTCCACGCGCTCGGTTTCCTGCACGCCACCATCGCGATGATGCTCGGCACGACGCTGGTGCTCCGGCGCCGCTTCAAGCCCGCGACCGTGCTGGAGGACATCGAAAAGAACAAGGTGACAGCGGTGGTCGTCGTTCCGGTCATGTTGTCGCGCATGCTCGATGCGCTCGATGCGATGGAGCGCAAGCCGGATCTGTCGTCGCTGCGCATCGTGTTCGTGTCCGGTTCGCAGCTGGGCGCCGAGTTGGCTTCCCGCGCGCTCAAGGAGCTGGGTCCGGTCATCTACAACCTGTACGGGTCGACGGAGATCGCTTTCGCGACGATCGCGCGGCCCAAGGATCTCTCGATCAATCCGGGCACCGTCGGCCCCGTCGTCAAGGGTGTGAAGGTGAGGATTCTCGACGAAAACGGCGACGAGCTGCCGCAGGGCGAGGTCGGGCGGATCTTCGTCGGCAACTTCTTCCCGTTCCAGGGCTACACCGGCGGTGGTGGCAAGCAGATCATCGACGGGCTGCTGTCGTCGGGCGACGTCGGCTACTTCGACGAGCACGGCCTGCTCTACGTCAGCGGACGGGACGACGAAATGATCGTGTCCGGCGGCGAGAACGTGTTCCCCGCCGAGGTCGAGGATTTGATCAGTGGCCACCCCGAGGTCGTCGAAGCCACCGCGCTTGGGGTGGAGGACAAGGAGTGGGGCCACCGGCTACGCGCGTTCGTCGTGAAGACCGACGGGGCCAGCATCGGTGAGGACGACATCAAGACCTATGTGCGCGACCACCTGGCGCGCTACAAGGTGCCACGCGAGGTCGTCTTCCTCGACGAGCTACCGCGCAACCCGACCGGGAAGGTCCTCAAGCGCGAGCTGCGCGACATGCAGACCGACTAGAACGGAATACTGAGCGGCGCCGGATGGTATTAGCAGGGCGTGAACATTGATCTGAGCGGAAAGACGGCCCTCGTCACAGGGTCGACGCAGGGTATCGGGCTCGCCATTGCCGAAGGGCTGGCCAACAGCGGTGCCCGCGTGGTGGTGAACGGGCGCACGCCTGAGCGGGTCGAGGAAGCCGTCTTCAAACTGAGCGGTGACGTCACAGGCGTGGCCGTCGACGTCACGACCGAGGACGGCGCGGCACAGCTGGCGCGGGAGCTTCCCGACGTCGACATCCTGGTGAACAACCTCGGCATCTTCGGCGCGGTACCGGCCCGCGAGATCACCGACGAGCAGTGGCGGACGTATTTCGAAGTGAATGTCCTTGCGGCGGTGCGGCTTATCCGCATCTACCTGCCGGGCATGACCGAGCGCGGGTGGGGCAGGGCGATCCAGATCGCCAGTGACTCCGCATTGGGTACTCCCGAGGAGATGATCCATTACGGGGTGTCCAAGACCGCGCTGCTGGCCGTATCGCGCGGATTCGCCAAGGACGCCGCCGGCACCGGTGTCACCGTCAACTCCGTGATCGCAGGGCCGACGCATACCGCCGGCGTCGAGGACTTCGTTTATCAACTCGTCGACAAGTCGCTGCCATGGGATGAGGCCCAGCGTGAGTTCATGCGCAAGTACCGGCCGCAGTCACTGCTGCAGCGGCTGATCGAACCCGCCGAAATCGCCAACATGGTGACGTATTTGGCGTCGCCGCTTGCCTCGGCGACGACGGGCGGGGCGCTGCGCGTGGATGGCGGATACGTCGATTCGATCGTGCCCTAGCTGGAATTGGCGTATATCGCGGCGCCAGGAATGGCCAGGCACACCAGCATCAGCGTGAGCAGGAACCAGCCGGCGCCCTGCCACGCCGGCCACGCGCCCTCGTCTTTCCAGACTCGGTAGGTCTTGACGAATGCGCCGATCCCGCCGGCCAGGAGGATCGCGGGCACGAGCGAGGCGGCGACCACCGACTCGCGTGCGGTGAAGGCCCAAGCCGCGAAAACAAGTCCCGCGACCACCACAACCGCACCGACATACTTCGCGGCCTCATGGAACGTGCCCGGCCGGTCGAATCGCTTCTCAACGTCGTGCGTCATGCCCTTAGGGTTCCCAACTCGATCGATGCGGAATCGGATAGCTACGGGCCGTTCACATACCAGGACAGGCAACCGGGATGGTTCCGGCAGGCGATGATCGCGTTCGCATCGGGCGCCTGTCCGCGGACCCTGGGGCCTACCGGACCGGGAAGCGTGCAGCTCTGTACGAACGGCGCCCACGGGATGACTCCGTTGTAGCAAGGTTGCGCCGACGCCACCGGCGCGCTCACCGTAGCCAGTGCAGCGGGCGAAGCCAGGACCGCGAAAGCCGCGGCTCCGCTCACTGTGAGGCGCATCATGCGACCTCGGATAGTGTTCATATCGGTATCAACGACCTCGGGCTTACGACTATTTCGATCGTAGTCCCGTTTCGACACAACCGTCAGTAAGCAATCGCCTCGATCAGCGGTGACGGCTCATCCATCAGTGCCCAGAACCGGTCGCGGATCGCCACGGTGATCGGGCCGGGCGTGCCGTCACCGATGGGTTCGCCGTCCAGAGTGTTGATCGGCGTGACGCCACCCGCAGTAGTGACCGCCATCAACTCGTCGGCGTCATACAGCTCGTGGCTGGTGACGTCGCGCAGCGTTGCCTCGATGCCCATGGTGTCTGCGAGTTCGAACACCGTCTTGCGGGTGATACCCGGCAAGGCGTTTCGTGACGGCGACGCGATCTTGCCGTCCTTGACGATCACCACGTTGAAGCCCGGTCCCTCGGCGACACAGTTGTCGGCATCCATCAGGATCGCGGTGCGCGCGCCGCGGTCCTTGGCCTCGAAGCTCGCCGCGGTCAGGTCGCCCCACTGATAGTTCTTGATCGTCGGGTCGACGGTGTTGCGGCCCGCGCGCCGCACGTGCCGCGGGACGATCGCCGTGGTGCCGAAGATCTGCTCGTGCGGCGGGAACGCCCACAGGTATGGGATCGCGTAGATGTAGACCTGGTGCGTGAGCTTGGACAAGTCCTTCTCGCCCTTGCGCTTTCCGTATCCTCGGGTGACCGTCAGGTTGACGAAGGACTCTCGCAGCTGCGACATGGCCACGCAGCGCTTGGTGATCTCGGCGAGCTCCTCCTTGCTGTAGCCCGGGTCGAGCCGCAGCTTGCGTGCGCCGTCGAGCAGCCGGTCCAGGTGATCGCCGAGCCGGAAGATGTTGCCGTGCCACACATGCGCGACCGTGTAGGTCAGATCGGAGTGGCCGAAGCCGGTGTCGAAGATCGAGATCCGCGCCTCCTCGGCGGGTACATACTCGCCTTCGATCCATGCGACTCCGCCTGCGAACGGGCTGGAGGTGTCGAGTTCGTAGTCGCTGTACTGGATCACCGAGCCGGGCGGAGTCTCCTCCCGGATAGCGCCCGGTTCCACGGCGACGAGGTTGCTGGTCCCCAGATGTGTAGCAGTCATGAGAAGCGTTTTCCTTTCGAATGATTCAGATGCCGTGGGTCTTGGCGTAGTTCGGTCCGGCGTCACCGCTTTGGAGCCGCTTGCGCAGCCCGGTCACCGCCCAGAGGCCTGCGAGCACCACGAGGCCGAGGAACACGTAGCCGTTGTTGGCGAACTGTGGCAGGAAGATCAGCGCCCCGCACACCAAGGTGAAGCAAACAATGCCGAGGATGTAGACCGGCATGCGCCACCGGCCCAAATCGTATGTTCCTGGCTCGGCGGCTGGAATGGTGCCGCGTCGGTGGCCGATCAGCAGGGCGACCGTTTGCAGGAAGTAGGTCGCGAACACCGCCAGCGACGACAGGCCGATGATGAGGAAGAACGCCTTCTCACTGACAAGCGCGGACAGCAGCAGGATGGTGGACAGCCCGAACAGCCCGAGCACGGCGTACGTGGGAGTCCGATTGCTGGGGGACACGTGCCGCCACACGTGGGACATCGGCAGCATGTTGTCGCGCGCCATCGAGTAGGTGAGTCTGGTCGCCACCAGGATGTTGGCCAGGATGCAGGCCATGACGTTCGTAAGGGCAACGGCGACAACGATTCTCGTGATCACCGGACCGACCTGCTGGGTGATGATCTCCTCGATCGGAGCGGCCGATGCGGCCGCGACGGCATCCTGGTCCTTGATCGCAAGCACGTAGACCACGTACATCAGGAACTCGATGACGATCGAGGTGGTCAGCGCGTAAAACATCGTGCGCGGGATGACGTGGCGCGCGCCCACGGTCTCTTCGGCGACGTCCGCGCTCGCTTCGACGCCGATCAGCCCGAAGAACGGGCCCAGCGACGCCGCCAGCCAAGCCAGGATGTAGGCGCCTTCTGACGTGGCGCCGGTGAACAACACCGAGACGGGCTGGTGGTTCGCGGGCGAGGAGAACGCGACGATCCCGACCAAGATGGTCGCGCCGACGGTGACGATCAATTCGAGGCTGACGCCGATGTTGTTGACCATCGTCGCGAAGCGCACCCCGTACAGGTTCACGAGCATGCAGACGGCCATCACGCCGATGGCGACGAGGATCTGAGCACTCTGGCTCATGTTCCAGCCGAACAGGCTGCCGAGGTAGCCGGACAGGATGAAGCCGACGCCGGTCATGCCGCACACCCATCCGGCGAGCGCCATCACACCGGTGAACCACGCGAGCATCGAGCCGTGAATCCGACTCGTCCACTGGTATGCGTAGCCCGCGAGCGGGATCTTGGACGTCAGGTCGGCCGCGATCACCACCCAGACAATGAACACCGCGCCGGCGAGAAGCAGAGTCCACACAAATGGACCCCCCGCGGTGAAGTATCCGGCGCCGAAACCGGTGAACACCGCGGTGGTGGCGCTGATCGTCGCGAAACCTATGGCGAACGACGCGAGCCGGCCGACTGAGCGGTCGAGTTTCTGCGTGTAGCCGAACTGCGCGAGCTTCTCATCCTCGCTGTTGGCCGGGGGCGGTACTTTCGCGTCAGTGGCGGGGGCGATGTCTGTCATGGTTTCTCCAGCGCATATGGGTCGATCGGTGATCACAGGAAACCCGGCCGTGCACCGTCGCGGAAGTTCCAGTTTCTGATCTACTTATAAAGCGGCTTTATCAGTAATAAGTCGCGGGCCGTTCGACCGCCTGGCCCTCGCCGAAGCTCCACTCCTCGCGGACGTGCCGCACCAACTGCGCCGCTTCCCGGCTGAGGCCGGCGGGGTGCCACGCGAGCGCCGTGTAGTTGCGCGGCCGGTCGACGATCGGCACGTAGGCGATGCCCTGCCGGTTGTACAGCCGGGCGCTGGCCTCGCTGGTGAAGCTGATGCCCAGCCCCCGCGCGATGGTCGTGGTCTCCTCTTCGTAGGTCGCGGCGACGGCAGCGATGGTGGGCGGCTTGCCGCCGCGCGCGTCCATCGCCATCCAGTAGTCGCGCCATCTGCCTGCGCTGGCCGGGGCGACGACGATGGGATCGTCGAGGAGTTCGGCGATCCTCAGTTCGGACCGGCTCGCCAGTGGGTGATCCCGCGGCAGGCAGGCCACCCAGTCCTCGGCGTCCAGGATGAACATGCGGTGTTCGGGCAGATCCACCGGTGGCCTGATGATCGCCACCTCCGTCGAGCCGTCGGCTAAGCCGGCCGTCGGATCAGAGAAGTCGAACTCCCTTGGCTCCAAGGTGATTTCCGGGTAGGCGGCTTCGAAATGCCGCAGGAGTCGGAACAGTAGGTCCGCGCCGGTTCCGATCAAATAACCCAGCCGGATCCGGCGGTAGTGTGCGGACAGAGCGATCAAGTCGTCGACTGCCGCGTCGATACTGTGCAGGGCGTCGCGCACCTTCGGCAGCCAGGCTTGGCCGAGCTCGGTCAGCGCCACCTCACGAGTGCTCCGGGTGAAGAGCATGACACCCAATTGATGCTCCAGCTGTTTGATCGCCGTCGAGAGGGCGGGCTGGGTGATGAACAGCCGTTCTGCGGCGCGCCGGTAGTTCAGCTCCTCGCCTAGGACGGCGAAGTAGCGCAATTGGCGCAGCGTGACGTCACCGCTCGTGGGCCCGTCCTCCTGCCTCTTGATCGCGGGGCAAGCCCAGCTTAGGCGCGAGCGATCACCCTATCGGCGCAACTTGACCCGTCGGTCCGCAAGTGTTTGCTGGCTCTACGGGTCGCGGGGCAGTCCCAGCAGCCGTTCGGCGATGATGTTGAGCTGCACCTCCGACGTGCCGCCGTAGATCGTCGTGGCCCGGCTGGCCAGCAGCATCTGCGCCCACTTGCCAGGGAGCTGTTCGGGATCGCCGATCGCGCCGTCGGTGCCGAACGACGACACGGCGAATTCCGCGTAGCCCTGGCCGGTGCGCATCGACAGCAGCTTGGAGATCGCGGCGGCCGGCATCGGGTCGCCGCCGGCCAGCGTCAGCAGCGTCGAGCGCATGTTGAGCAACTTGGCGGCGTGCCCCTCGGCGATCAGCCTGCCGGCGTGGTTCTGCCCGATCTGGTCGAAATGTCCGTCGCGCATGAACTCCACGAAACCGTCGAGGTTGGCCAGGTACGGCGGCTCACTGCTGCCGATCGACACCCGCTCGGCGGCCAGCGTCGTGCGGCTGACCTCCCAGCCGCGGTTGACCTCGCCGAGCACCAGCTCGTCGGGAACGAACACGTCGTCGATGAAGACGGTGTTGAACATCGCGTTTCCGGTCAGCTCCCGCAACGGCTTCACCTCGACGCCGTCGCTGTGCATATCGAGCAGGAAGTAGGTGATGCCGTTGTGCTTCGGAGCGGCGGGGTCCGTCCGGGCAAGCAGCATGCCCCAATGGGCCAGCTGCGCGGCTGTGGTCCAGATCTTCTGGCCGGTGATCCGCCAACCACCGTCGACCTTGGTGGCTTTGGTGGTGAGGCCCGCCAGGTCCGAACCCGCGCCCGGCTCGGAAAACAGCTGGCACCAGATCATCTCGCCGCGGAAGGTCGGCGGCAGGAAGCGCTGCTTCTGTTCCTCGGTGCCGAACGCGACGACGGACGGGATCAGCCACGTAGCGATGCCCATCGGGGGGCGGCGCACCCGGCCGGTGTCGAATTCCTGGGCGATGAGGATCTGCTCGATCGGACTCGATGCGCGGCCCCAAGGCATGGGCAGGTGGGGCATCACCCAACCGCCCTCGGCGATCGCGACATTGCGCTCCTCATGCGGAATCGCTTTGAGGGCTGCGACTTCCGCGCGAATCTCCTCCCGCAGCTTCTCGGTCTCCGGGTCGAGATCGATGTCGATCTTGCGCAGTCCGGCGCTCGTCGCGACGTCGACCACCTGCTGCGGGTAGTCCGCAGCGCGGCCGAAGCAGGCGGCGAGCATGATCGCGCGGCGATAGTAGATGTTGGTATCGTGCTCCCAGGTGAAACCGATGCCGCCGTGCACCTGGATGCAATCCTGGGTGCAGTGCAGCGCGGCGGCGGGTGCCAGTGTCGCGGCTACTGCGGCAGCGAATTCGAAAGCGCTTTCTTCCGAACCGGATTCGCGGTACTCGTCGATGGCGCGGGCCGCATCCCATACCGCCGCGGTCGCCCGTTCGGTGTCGGCGATCATCTCGGCGCACTTGTGTTTGATGGCCTGGAACTGCCCGATGGGCCTGCCGAACTGCTCGCGGATCTTGGCGTACGCCGAGGCGGTGTCGGTGGCCCAGCGTGCGACGCCGATGGACTCGGCGGAAAGCAGTGTCGACATCAGGGCACGCGCCAGAGTACGGCTCAGGTTGCTCAGCACGCGGTCGTCACCCACCTCGACCGCGTTCGCGCGCACATGGGCCAGCGGACGCAGCGGGTCGACGCTCTGAACGGGCTCGATCTCCAGCTGATCGGCGTCGAGCACCAGCCATTCTTCACCGCTGTCGATGGCGACCGGCAGCACCAGTACCGACGCCTGTGCGGCTGCGGGAACCGCACGCACCTCGCCGCGGATGACAAGGCCGTCGCCGTGCCGGGTGGCGGTGAGCCCGGAGTCGATGGCGTACGCGGCGATCACGTTGCCGGAAGCGAGGTCGTTGAGCACCTTGGCGTCAGGGTCATGGGCCGAGATCAGCGCGCTGGCGATCGCCGACGGGACGAACGGGCCCGGCACCGCGCCGTAGCCGAACTCGGCGAGGACAATGGCCAGCTCGAGGATGCCGAATCCTTGTCCACCAACGGATTCCGCCAGGTGTACGCCCTGCAGGCCCTGATCGGCCGCGACTTTCCAGTACGGCGGCGGGTTCGGGATCGGCGTCTCGAGGGCCTCGTGCAGGACGTCCGATGGCGCAACGCGCGCCACCAGGGACCGCACCGAATCGGCGAGGTCGTTGTGCTCAGGAGTGATCGCTATGGGCATGGCTACACCTCTTTGTGGGGCGTTCCCGATTAACCGGTCGGTTGGGCGCTAGCGTACTCGTTGACCACGTTGGCAAGTTCACGGCCGTCCCTGATCCGCCGGCAGTTGTCCACCGCGTGTTCCAGGTAGCGCCGCATGGTGTCGACGGTGTACCAGGTGACGTGCGGGGTCAGCACCACGTTGTCGAGGGCGAGCAGCGGATCATCGGCAGGTATCGGCTCGACCGCGAACACGTCTAGGCCCGCGGCGGCCAACCCGCCGGTGCGCAGGGCGTCAACGAGCGCGTCCTCGTCGACCACGGCGCCGCGTGACGTGTTGACGAGCACCGCGTCCGGCTTCATCCGGGCCAGCGCGGCGCGGTCGAGCATGCCCGCGGTTTTCTCGGTCAGCGGCAGATGCAACGAGACGATGTCGCTGGCGGCGAGAAGTTCCGGGAAGGGACGCCAGCCAGGGTGGCCGTCGTCGCGGGTGCTGGTGTGCAAGACATGGGCGCCCATCGCGGCCACGTAGGTCTCCACCGTCTTCGCGATGTTGCCGTAGCCGACCAGCCCCACCGTGCAGCCGCCGATGTCGCGGACCGTCTCCCCGAGGGTCGGGTCGGATGGCCAGCCCTTCCCCTCGCGGGTCGCCCGGTCCAGCGCGGGCAGCCGCCGCAGCGCGGCCAGCATCAGCAGCACGGTGCCTTCGGCGACCGAGGGGGCGTTCGCGCCGGGCATGTTCGCCACCGCGATGTGCAGCCGCGTCGCGGTGTCCACGTCGATGGTGTTCACCCCTGCGCCCATCTTGTGCACAAGCTTGAGTCCACGCGCCTGCTCGAGGTCGTTACCCGAGATGGGCCGCAGCACATGCCAGATCACCTCGGCATCAGGCAGCTCACGGTAGAAGGTATCGTCGTCATCTTCGGCGCAGTGGCGCACATCGAGCCAATCCATCTCTGGCGCAAGGAATTCGGTGACCCTATCGCCGGGAACGAAGTGTGCGAAAACTCTTATCGCCACCGCTTGCCGATCCACTTGGCGATGGTATCGGCCTTGTCGCTGCGGGCCCCCGGGGTGGTGAAATAGTGGTCCGTGTCGATCGAGCACTGGGACTTGTCGGTGCTGGCCAGCGCGTCGTGGATGCGCTGTGCGTCGCTGGGGTACACGCCCGTGTCCTGTTCTGCGTTGATCACCAGCGCAGGACAGTCGATGCGCGCCAAGTGCGGTTCGGCGCGGGTCTGCGCATGCCGAAGGCTCCACATCCCGAGCCAGTTACGCAACGTGCAGGCAGCGGCGATGCCGTGCGCGGAGCGGTTGGCCTTGACAGGGACACCTGCGTAGCACATGTTGGCAGGCCGCTTCGTCGGTTCGATTGTCGGATCGACCATCCGCGGGTCCGCCCATGTCCGCAGGACCGTGAAAGGACGGTCAGAGAAGCCGGCCGCATGCACTCGTTTGAGTTCGGTTTCGACCCAGTCGGTGATGGCGTTGTTGCGGGCGATCTGTGCGGATCGATAGCGCTTGATGAACTCTTCGGTAAACGGGGGACCGTTGCGCTTGTCGAAGAGGTCCAGGTCGGGATCACTTGTGACGGAGTCATTCTCGTCGACCACGGAAGGGTCCATCCAGGCGGTGAGCACGTCAGGACGGCCGGGGTGCGCAGCGGTGGCCACGTACCCGTCGGCGGGTGGCAGCTCAGTCAGTCCAGCCGCGGGCCGCATGCCCTCCAGTGGCGTGACGTGTGGCTCGACGGCTTGCGCCTGGTAAGCCGCCATCAGGGAGCCACCGCCGGAATTACCAAGCAACACAATGGTTTCTATGCCTTGAATCTCCCGCAGCCAGCGCACCCCGACGCCGATGTCGACGAGCGCGTGGTCGAGCAGGAAGCTGCTCTCGTAGCCACGGTAGCGCGTGTTCCAGCCGAGGAACCCGATCCCGCGGGTGGCCATGTAATCGGCGAGATAGTGTTCGGAGAAATCGATCTGATAGTGCGCGGCGATCATCGCGACCTTCGGCTTGCGCCCCACGCCGCGGTGATAGAGGCCCTGGCACGGATGGCCGCCCGAACCGGCCCGCCGGGCCGTCGGCGAGTCCATCCCGACGAATTCGCGGGTGACGCCGGGTGTTCCGGATGTCGCCGATGTTCTCGTCATATCAGCCCGGGCTCCTTGTGATAGATGGTCCGGTAGAAGAACTTGGCCAAGGTGGTGATGCACGCGTCATCGTCGACGGTGTCACCGACGGCGGCACCGGACAGTTGCGTGTAGCAGAACTGATTGAGCATCGAGACCATCGCGACCGCGATGAGATGCGGGTCGTCATCTTGAGCGCAGAAGCCATGCTGTTGAGCCTGCTTCACCATGTGCGTGATCAATTCGATTGGGAACGAGCAGATGTCGGTCCAGTACTCGGCGAAGTCGTCGCTGATCATGGCGAGCTGCGAGACGCTGATGATCTCGGCCAGCCGGTTGCGGTAGGTGTTCCAATGTGCGGCCGCGGCTTTGTAGGAACGCTCCCAGTTGGTCAAGCCGGGTTCCGCGGCAGCCTGCGATCGTACCCGTGCCTCGTCGCGGAACCGCACGGCCCACTCGCGGACCATCGCTTCCTTGGAGTCGTAATAGTTGTAGAACGACGCGGTGGACTTACCCGCTTCGGCCGCGATATCCGAAATCGTCGTCGCCAGAATGCCCTTACGCGCGATGACCGCCCTCGCCGCCGCATCGATCGCGGCCTGCGTCTGCCTGCCGCGCAGAGTCGGTAACTGCTCTCGGGGGCTGACCGTCACTGAGCTCCTCGGCCGTTGATCGGATCTGAATGTGATGTTAGATTCAGATCCCGAGCTTGGCTAGAGGAGCTGCGACGTGATCAAGCCAAACAATCTCAATTCCGAATTCGAGCTCGGCGGCATCAACCACGTGGCGCTGGTCTGCTCCGACATGGAGCGCACCGTCGACTTCTACAGCAATGTTCTTGGTATGCCACTGATCAAGTCGCTGGACTTGCCGGGTGGTATGGGCCAGCACTTCTTCTTCGACGCCGGCAACGGCGATTGCGTTGCCTTCTTCTGGTTCGCAGAGGCTCCCGACCGCGTGCCGGGCCTCTCGTCACCCGAAGCGATCCCAGGGATCGGTGACATCGTCAGCGCCGTGAGCACCATGAACCACTTGGCATTCCACGTCCCCGCGGAGAAGTTCGATGAGTACCGTCAGCGGCTCAAGGACAAGGGTGTGCGCGTCGGGCCCGTGCTCAACCACGACGAGAGCGCGGCGCAGGTGTCGCCGACGGTGCATCCAGGCGTGTACGTGCGGTCGTTCTACTTCCATGACCCTGACGGCATCACACTCGAGTTCGCCTGCTGGACCAAGGAATTCACCGCCGACGACACGCAGACGACGCCGAAGACCGCGGCGGACCGCCGGCCTCCGGTGCCTGCTGGGCGCTAGCCCTTGCGGAACTGAGGGACGGCTAGCGCGTCGATCATCACGGCCAGCTGATCGACGAGGTCGTCGCTGTCGAGCACGATGTCGCCTGCCAGCCATGCGGTGATCATCTGCGTGACGCCGCCGACCACGAAATGTGCCGCTGCTTTGGTGCGGTCATTGTGCTGGGCCCCCAACACGCCGGCGTGCTGAAACGTCAGCATCGCCATCAATGCAAACGATTCCGCGCGCTTGCGCAGGACGACGGCGTTGGACAGCTGCGAGCTGAACAACAGTTGGCCCACTCGGCTGTCGGCGGCGATCGTCCGCACGATGTTGGCCATGCCCGCGCGGCTTTGTTCGGCGACGGGTGCGGATGCGACCGCAGCCTGGGTCGTGGCCGCGATATCGGCGATCACCCAGTCGTACACCTGCCCGACGAAGTCGTCCTTGTCGGTGAAGCTCTCGTAGAAGTACCGCAGCGCGACGCCGGCCTGCCGACAGATGCCGCGCACGGTCAAGTCCGACAGGTCGGGATCGGAACCGAGGATGTCCAGGCCCGCTTCCAGGAAGCGGCGGCGCCGCTCGGCGACCCGGTCGGCCGCCTCGACGCCGCGGTAGGGCCGCACTTGAGTCATCCCGTCAATCTTGACACCGCTGTCGTCGCGCGGGCAATATATCTGGAAACACAGGTTCTCACATTTGCCGTTAGGTGGGTCGATGACGATCAGTGAGCCGGTCGAACACCTCGAGCGAGCGGTGAGCGAGCCGGCCGCGGCGCTTCCTAGGAGAGCGCGGCGGCGTGCTGCGAGCTTCGACGACGGGCTGATGGGTGTGGCGCTGCTGGCAGGGCCGGCGAACGTGATCATGCAGCTTGCTCGGCCCGGTGTGGGCTACGGCGTGTTGGAAAGCCGTGTCGAGAGCGGCCGGGTGGACCGCCATCCGATCAAGCGTGCACGTACGACGTTCACGTACCTCGCGGTTGCGACGAAGGGCTGCCCTGAGCAGAAGGCAGCGTTCCGGCGTGCGGTGAATCGGGCGCACGCGCAGGTTTATTCGACTGACGAGAGTCCGGTCGAATACCACGCGTTCGACCGCGACTTGCAGTTGTGGGTCGGCGCGTGCCTGTACAAGGGCGCCGTCGATGTGTACCGGCTGTTCGTCGGCGAGATGGATGAAGCGACCGCCGAGCGGCATTATCGCGAGGGGTTGCCGCTCGGCACCATGCTGCAGGTGCCCGAGGACATGTGGCCGAAGGATCGCGCCGAGTTCGACCGGTATTGGCGGGAGTCCTCGGCGAAGGTGCACATCGACGACGCTGTGCGCGAATACCTGTGGCCGATCGCGGCGGGGCGCATGCGCGGCGTCAATCTGCCGATTCGCGTGCAGCGTGCGTTCGACAACTTCGGTCTGTTGATAACGACAGGCTTTCTGCCGCAACGCTTCCGCGACGAGATGAAGCTGGACTGGAATCCCGGCATGCAGCGCCGGTTCGACCGCACGATCGGTGTCCTTCGCTTCGTCAACCACCTGATGCCGCGGTTCATCCGCCAGTTCCCGTTCAACGTGCTGCTGAAGGACCTCGACTTGCGGATCCGGACGGGACGCCCACTGGTGTGATCAGCGGGGTGCGTCCCACTGGATGAAGACGCGTCCCAACAGCAGCAGTGACAACCGCGTGCCGGGCAGTTTCACGGCTCCGCCACAAACCGAGTCTGACGAAGCTGTCAGAATCCGGGCGTATAACCGGGTACGTGCGTACCGAAAATGACAGCTGGGACATCAAGACGAGCGTTGGCTCGACCGCCCTGTTCGTGGCCACGGCCCGGGCACTGGAGGCCCAGAAAGCTCACCCCGTGGTGCTCGACCAGTTCGCCGAGGTGTTCTGCAGGGCCGCTGGCAGGGAATGGGCCGACGTGCTCGACGGTGGCGCCGCTGACCACCCACTGAGGACCGAGTTCGGCCGCTATTTCGTCGACTTCCAGGCCGTGCGGACCAGGTATTTCGACACCTATTTCGAGGCCGCGGCTGCGGTCGGGGTGCGACAGATCGTCATTCTGGCCGCGGGTTTGGACTCGCGGGCCTATCGGTTGCGCTGGCCGGACGGGACGGTGGTCTTCGAGTTGGACCAACCGCGGGTGCTGGACTTCAAACGCGAGGCGCTGGCTGCGCGCGGTATCGAGCCTGCCGCCGTGCGTGTGGAGGTCGCAATCGACCTGCGCAGCGACTGGCCACAGGCCTTGCGCAACAGCGGGTTTGATCCGTCGAAACCGTCGGCATGGATCGCCGAGGGATTGCTCATCTATCTGCCGGCCACGGCACAGCGCCAGCTGTTCGCAGGCATCGACTCATTGGCCGCGCCTGGCAGTCACCTCGCCCTCGAGGAGTCCGTGCCGCTGGCCGCCGACACATTCCGGGCGAAGCGGGAAGAAGAAGTCGCGGGTGGCAACGACCGCACCTTCTTCACCCTCGTCTACAACGAGCAGCACGCGCCTGCGAAGGAGTGGTTCGGTAACCGCGGCTGGTGGGCCGCGGCCACCCCGCTGCCGTTCCAGCTGCGCTCGCTCGGTAGGTCCGTGCCGGCCCCAGACTCCGAAGCCGGTCTGATGACGGGCAACATCAGCCTGGTCAGCGCGATCAAGGACTGATGTCGCGTCGCTGGCCTACGAAGAGATCAGCGGTTTGAGCGCCTCACCGACTTTCGTTATCACACCAGGTGTGTAGCGATGGGTCGGCAAGTTGATGATGACGCCGTCGATGCCGACATCAAGTACGCGACGTTTAATCTCCTCGGCCACTTGGTCGGGTGAGCCTGACAGGGCGCGATCGCCTCGAGCTTCGTCGATCGCGCTATGGGATTCGTACCCGTCGAGCACCACGGTCAGCAGGCAGCTCGTTTCCAGCGTTGCGGGGTCTCGGTTGGCTTCGGCACATCGTTCTGCCAGCGCGCCGAGCTTGCGCGGAAGTTCGCTCATGCCCGCGATGATGTTGAGGTGGTCGGCGTATTGGGCGGCCAGCCGGAAGGTCTTCTTCTCACCGCTGCCACCGAGCATCACCGGAATGTGGTCGCGGTAGCGGGGCTCGTTGATGGCGTCTTCAGCGTGATACCACTTACCTGAAAAGCGTGGCCGCTCACCGTGAGTCATCGGAATGATGATCTGCAGCGCCTCCTCCAGCTTTTCGAATCGCTCCGTGAATGTGCCGAATTCGAAACCAAGCTGCTGGTGCTCCAGCTCGAACCAACCGGCCCCGATACCCAAGATCGCGCGCCCTCCGCTGATCACATCCAGAGTGGTGATCTCTTTGGCGAGCAGTGTCGGGTTGCGGTAGGTGTTTCCTGTCACCAATGTCGAGAGCTGTACACCCTTGGTGGCGGTGGCCAACGCACCCAACGTCGTGTAGGCCTCCAGCATCGGTTCATCCGGCTCGCCCAGCGTGGGCAGCTGATAGAAGTGGTCCATCACCAACACGGTGTCGAATCCGGCCTCCTCGGCCTCCTCGGCCTGGGCCTTCACCGCGGAAAACAGCTCGGCTACGGGCGTTCCATAAGAGAAGTTCGGAATCTGCAATCCAAGTCGAATAGTCACGCCCGTGGTTACCTCACCTCGGCGAGTTTTATTCCACAGGCGATGCCGACGTACGCCTCGACACAATGCTGACTTCAGCCAAGTTAGTTAAGGCATGACTAAATAAAGAGACGCGGTGGGGCGTGACACGCTGGCGGCTCCTCCTGCCATGACGCGGGTCGACCGGGACGTCGTCAGCCGGTTCGCCACCTGCTGTCGTGCGCCGGGCCTGTCCGTTCACGGACGGCAACGGCCCGCGGACCTGACCGCGGCGCGATCCGGCTTCGCGTGGTTGACCCACACCGCGCATGAGCATCGCGATGCGTGGACCGGTCTGGCCGCAGCCGGCGACGTCGATGCGCATGTCGTGGAATCGATTTGGCGCACGTCGGCCACCGCGGGTGTACGGCGATGACACTTCGCGCTCGCGCCTTGCCGCCGTCACTGGAACATGAAGTCGCGCATGAAGCGGGTCATCCGGCGCAGGTAGTCCGGCTGGCTGATGTGCAGGATGTGGTTGCCGGGAAACCAGTGGAATGCGCAGCGATCCCAGTGTTCCCAGAGCAACTCGGCCTGCTCGGGCGGCGCCAGCCGGTCTCCGAGGCCGGTGATGATCAGCCGCCGGTGCTTGGGCACCAGCGGGGGATAGTTCAGTGGTGACGGGTACTTCGTTGCGGCGCGGACCACGTCGTCGTCCGTGCCTGCGATGAGATCCCGCAACCGCACCACATAGTTCGCGGGGAACCACTCGTCGACCGTTCTGTCCGGGGTGACAACCGGCACGTTGGGGATCACCGCCTGGATGCGGTCGTCGACGCAGGCGATCAGCGCCGACGTGTAGCCGCCGAGCGACATTCCGGTCAGCGCAATACGGTCGACACCCGTGAACTCCAGATAGTCGATCAGCGAACGGAAATCGTGCACCGCCTGCGCCATCGCCTCGGCGAAACCCGCGAAACCATGAGCGAAGTAGCCGTAACCACTGAAGGGAGAACCCTTTTCGGCGCGCGCCCCGTGGAATGGCAGCGTATATAACAGCACGTCGTAACCCGATCGGTAGAACCACGGCAGCGAAAAGAACAGCCCGTTGAACAGGTACGGCGATCCCATGAACCCGTGGATCACACACAGCGTCGGATGCGGTCCGTCTTCGTGGCGCCAGTGCTGGGCGTGCACCACGTTATTGCGGACGTAGCCGCGGCACTGCTCGCGCAGGGCCGGATTGACGGCCTCGAAGCTGCTGTTGAACCGGATGTTGTGAACGGGGCCATGGGCCATCCACTCCGCGACGGGGTTGGCGGCCCGCGATGAGATGCGAGGCTCCTCCGTCGGCGCCGGGAACGACAGCTCCGGATCCTTGGCGCTCGCCAACTCGGCGTAGAACCGCATGTTGTCCCGTTCAGCGCGCGACTCGGAGCGTCGCAACGCGGGACCGAGCATTGTGGGCATCATCGTGACACTCAGCAGCGACGCGATCGCGGTGCGCAGCGCGATGTCGGCGGCGGCCGACGAGTCGACGATCAACCGTTGCCGCAGCGTGAGGTCGACGCGACGGGGTAGCCCACCAATGCTTGCGTCGGCGCCGGAAACGTCGGGAACTGGGATCGGCGGCAGATCGACGGGAGCGGCGTCGGAGTCCTGCGAGCTGGACGCATGCGCATGGTAGCGGTCAGAACAGGCGATACATCGTCGATCCGCCGATGAAAGTGCCGGGATAATGTGCCGCGACCCAATCGGCGATCTCGCGGGCGTGCGACGCGGTGTGTACTTCGCTGCGAATCACGTCGCCACGGACGGCCGGTGAATTCGGTCCGCGGCCTGCCTCGACGTAATACGAGATCTTGCCCGCGTGTACGTCGTCGACGAACTGCTGCAGCGTCGGCACCGGGTCACCGCTCCAGCCGCCGACCGCCATCACCGATGTGCCGGATGCGATTTCGAGGGCGGCCGCGGACTGCGATCCGTTCGTCGCAGCCGACCACTTCGTGTGGGTGGCCGCGAGCATGCCTGCGAGTTGGGTGTTGGTTGCCTCGTCGTTGATCCAGCTGCCCATCACCTGCGACGTTCCGACCGCGGTCGGCATTGTCCCATGATGCGGGGTCGCGGCGGTCGCGACGGAAAGCACTGTGGTACCGGCGAGCCCGGCCAAGCACCCGGCCACCAACGCGATCGTCGGTGGTCGGTGCCACAGCACGGCGACGGCGCTAACCGCGGCCGGTACGACGACCACCCATGGCAGCCATGCCGGTCCAAAGGCGTTGCGGTGCACTAGGACCGCCGACGGAACAGCCGCCAGTATCATCATCGTCGCCAGCGCGCAGCGACCATCCCAGCTCGACCTTCGTCGCCAGGCCAACACCGCACCGATACCCACCAGCGCTGCGATCGCGGGAGCCAGCGCGACGGTGTAGTAGGGGTGAACCGTCCCGCCCATGAAGCTGAACACCACACCGGTGACCACCAACCATGTGCCCCACATCAGCAACGCACACAACTCCGCGCGGCTGAGCATCTGTCGCGCGGCCAAGTAGATCCCGAACGCGACAACAACCAACGCCACCGGTATCAGCCACGAGATCTCGTTGGCCATCTCACCGGTGAACAACCGGTGCACGCCGGTGCGTCCGTGCAGCATCGGCAGGTTCGAGCTGCCCCGGTCACCCAGCGGTTTTCCTTCCCGATGGCGGCCGAGGATGCGCTCGATCCCGTTGTAGCCCAACGCGAGATCGAGCACGGTGTTGTCCGTCGACCCGCCGATATATGGGCGCGCGCTCGCGGGGATCAGCTGTACCGCCAGCACCCACCAGCCCGCGGAAGCGATCAGCGCGCCCGCAGCCCTGAGGACGTGAAGTACACGCTTGCGCCATGACGTCGGCGCAACAAGCAGGTAGGCGAGGGCGAAGCCGGGCAGCACCAGGAAGCCCTGCAGCATCTTGGTGAGAAACGCGGCGCCCATCACGATGCCGACGAGCATGAGCCAGCGCCACGATGCAGCGGTCGCCGCGCGCATCAGGCAGTAGGCGGCCACGGTCAGCAACAGCACCAGCAGGGCGTCGGGGTTGTTGAAGCGGAACATCAACGCAGCAGCCGGGGTGGCGGCCAGCACGGCACCGGCCAGCAGGCCTGCGGCGGCACCCTGATTGGGATCGGAGAACGCCCGCCGCACCGCGCAGTACAACACCACGACGGCCGCAACACCCATCAGCGCCTGCGGCGCCATCACCGACCAGCTGCTCATGCCGAACAGTCGCACCGACAGCCCGGTCACCCACAGTGAGGCGGGCGGCTTGTCAACCGTGATGAAATTCTGGGCGTCGAGTGATCCGAAGAACCACGCCGACCAGCTCTGCGAACCGGCCTGGGACGCCGCGGCATAGAAGGTGTTGCCGTATCCGCTGGCCGACAGGTTCCACAGGTACAGGATCGCCGTCGCCGCCAGTAGCGGCGCCAACGCCCACCGCGACCAGCGGCCCTGGTGCGGCGACTCGAGGGCCTCTGCGGCTACCGGTTGGTCGACGAGGGCAGTCACGACGCATACGGTGCGGTAAATACCAGCCGCAGCCCTGTGGCACGACTGCGAACCCGCTGTGAGTTGTGTGGGTGCGACACTGACCTCATGTGGAATCCCGACGTGTACCTGGCCTTCGCCGACCATCGCGGTCGCCCGTTCTTCGACCTGCTGTCGCGCGTCGGCGCCGAGGCGCCGCGCCGCGTTGTCGACCTCGGCTGCGGTCCCGGCAATCTCACCACGACAGTTGCCCAACGCTGGCCCGGCGCGGTCGTCGAGGCGTGGGACAGCTCACCGGAGATGGTCGACGCCGCGCGAGAACGCGGTGTGGACGCTCACGTCGGCGATGTGCGGGCCTGGAACCCGCAGCCGGACACCGATGTGGTGGTGAGCAATGCCGCCCTGCAGTGGGTGCCCGAACACGCCGAGCTCCTGGTGCGGTGGGCCGGCGAGTTGGAGGCGGGCTCGTGGATTGCGATGCAGGTGCCCGGGAATTTCGACGCCCCGTCGCATAGGGCCGTGCGCGAACTCGCCCGCCGCGAGCAGTGGTCAGAGCCGTTGCGCGACTTCCCGTTTCGAGAGGGCCAGGTTGATGATCCGTCGGGCTATGCGGCGCTGCTCAGCGACGCAGGCTGCACCGTCGACGCTTGGGAGACCACTTACATCCACGAACTCAGCGGCGAGAATCCGGTGCTGGAGTGGATCACCGGTACCGCGCTGACCCCGGTGAAGAGCCGGCTCACCGAACCCCAGTGGCAGCAGTTCCGGCAGGAGCTGATCCCGATGCTGGACGCCGCGTACCCGGCGCGTCCGGACGGCAGGACGTTCTTTCCGTTCCGCCGGATATTCGTTGTGGCTCAGACTGGTTGACGCCGGACGTTGAGCAGCGCGATGACCTGCGCAACGAGCTGGTCGATATCGGCGCTGGTGGTGTCCAGTACCAGATCGGCACTGTCCGGCGGTTCGTAGGGGGCGTCGACACCGGTGAGGCCCTTGAGCCCACCCGCGCGCGCCCGCGCGTACAACCCCTTGGGGTCGCGCCGTTCGCATTCTTCGCGGGGCGTGGCCACGTAGACCTCGATGAACGGCAGCTTGGCAGCGTCGTTCAACGCGCGGGCGATCTCCCGGTCGGATTTCAGCGGCGACACCAATGAGGCCAATGCCACTACCCCGGCATCGGCGAACAGCCGGGTGAGATGCCCTACGCGACGGATGTTTTCGGCCCGATCCCCGGCAGAGAAGCCGAGGTCGTCGGACAAGCCGTGGCGGATGTTGTCACCGTCGAGCAGATAGGCGACCTGACCGGACTCGACGAGTGCGCGCTCCACCGCCACCGCGATCGTCGACTTACCCGACGCAGGGAGTCCGGTGAACCAGATCGTCGCTCCGCGCTGCCCGGCGGCCGCCCAACGGTAGTCGCGATCCAACGATGAAGCGTGCCAGCGGATGTCGTTGCGTGCGTGGACACCCGGCTTGACCTCGCGCGGTTCTATGATGGTCCCCGCGCCGACGGTGTCGTTGGTGGTCTCGTCGATCAGGATGAACGCGCCGCTGTCCCGGTTGTCGGTGTAGGCGTCGGCGACGACGATCGAACTGGTTCGCAACGTCACCGACCCGATGTCGTTGAGGATCAACTCGACAGGGTTGTCCAACTCGTCGAGTGTCTCGGGATCCAGCCTGCTGTGCAGGGCCTGCACCGTGGTGCGCACGGTTCGGGTGCCCTGCTTGAGCGCGAGGCGGTCACCGGCGCGCAGCGGGCTGTCGATGAACCAACACACCGTCGCGTCGAGTTCGCGAGCCAGCACCGGGAGCGTAGCGTCGTCGGCGGCGCTTACGAACACGTCGCCACGGCCGACGTCGATGTCATCCGACAGCTCGATCGAAACCGACAGCGGGGCAACGGCTGTCGTGCGGTCATCGTCCAGGGTGTCGACGACGGTGACCGTCGAGCGGGTGCCCGCGGGCAGGCTCACGATCTGGTCGCCGACGTTCAGCGTGCCCGCCGAGAGCCGACCGGTGTAGCGGCGGCGCAGATTGGCCGTCGGCCGCGACACCCATTGCACTGGCACCCGCAGCTTGGTCGGTTCCGGTTGCGGCGCCGAGAGTTCGACGTTCTCCAGGTACTCGAGCAGCGTCGGCCCCTGATACCAAGGGGTGCGGTCGGACCGGTGCACCACGTTGTCGCCGTGCTTGGCCGCGATCGGGATCACGGTGATGTCTACACCACCGAGGCGCGCGGCCACCTGGCGCAACTCCTTGTCGACCTCGGTGAACCGTGTCTGGTCGAAGCCGACCAGGTCGATCTTGTTGATCGTGGCGACAAAGTGCTTGATGCCGAGGAGCTTCGCGATGCGCGCGTGCCGGTTGGTTTGGCGCAGCACACCGGCGCGGGCATCGACCAGCAGGACGGCGACGTGGGCGTTGGAAGCGCCGGTGAACATGTTGCGTGTGTACCGCTCATGGCCGGGCGTGTCCGCCAGGATGTAGCTGCGGGCATCGGTCGAGAAGAACCGGTACGCGACGTCGATGGTTATGCCTTGCTCCCGCTCGGCACGCAGGCCATCGGAAAGAGCGGCGAGGTCGGCGATCCCTTCCTCGTCGGTGACCGCCTCGAGATGGTCGAGCGGCAGACTGTCGGTGTCGTGCAGCAGCCGGCCGATCAGTGTGCTCTTGCCGTCATCGACGGATCCTGCGGTGGTGATCCGCAGCAGTTGGCGCGTCGCGGTCATCAGAAGTACCCCTCGCGCTTGCGGTCCTCCATCGCGGCGGCCGACGTTCGGTCGTCAGCGCGGGTCTCGCCGCGCTCGGAGACGGTCGCCGCGGAGATCTCGGCGATGACTCTCTCGATGTCGGTGGCGGTCGACCGGACTGCGCCGGTGATGGTCAGATCCCCGACGGTCCGGTAGCGCACCCACTCGATCGCCGCGGTTTCCCCGTTGACCGGCCTGGCGAACTCCGATACCGCAAGCAGTATGCCGTCGCGCTCGAACACCTCACGTTCGTGCGCGTAGTAGATCGATGGCAGCTCAAGGTTTTCCAGCTCGATATAGCGCCAGACGTCGAGCTCGGTCCAGTTGCTCAACGGGAAGACCCTGACCTGTTCGCCCTTCTTGATCCTGCCGTTGTAGAGCGACCACGGCTCGGGTCGCTGTGCGCGGGGGTCCCACTGGCCGAACTCGTCGCGGAAGCTCAGGATGCGTTCCTTGGCGCGAGCGCGTTCCTCGTCACGGCGTGCGCCACCGAACGCGGCGTCGAAGCCACCCGCCTCCAACGCGTCGAGCAGCGTGCGGGTCTGCTGACGATTGCGGGACTCGCCATGACCTGGATCCGGTACCCGGCCGCTGTCGATGGATTCCTGCACCGACGCGACGATCAGTTTGTGGCCGTGCCCGGTGACCCGCCGGTCACGAAACTCGATGACCTCGGGGAAGTTGTGTCCGGTGTCGACGTGCATGACCGGAAATGGCAGCGGGCTGGGCCGAAAAGCCTTCTCCGCCAGCCGCAACAACACGATTGAGTCCTTGCCTGCCGAGAACAGCAACACCGGCCGTTCCAGTTCGGCGACCACTTCGCGGATGATGTGCACGGCCTCGGCCTCGAGCAGTCGAAGTTCGTCGACGTGCACCGTGTCGAAGCTGGTGTCTGCTGTCGTCATGTCGGGAGCCCCTCCCTTTGCGCGTCGGCCCGGTAGCGGTCCACCCATTCGTCGGAGCGTTGATCGGCCTGGCGTTCCAGCACAGGCGCCGGTGCGAGCCGCGGATCCTGTCCGAGCTTCTCGAGGACGGTGCCGACGATCTGGGTGAGGTTGCGCCAGAGAACGGGGTACGAGATATCGATCGGCTCGATCCCTTCCTCGTCGAACCAGGCGCGCCAGCCCTTCTCCTGTTCACGCAGCATCGTGACGACATGCGCGATCGCTGTTGGGTGATACTCGGCACGGGAGTCGCGAACCGGATCCGGCCTACCGCGCCAAACCCGGGTCTGTACCGCACGCCAGAACGAAACCGCTTGCGACACAACGTCTGGCCGGTAGACATGCACCAGAACGGGATCGCTGCCGATGACATCGCGGATGGCCGAGAGCAGACCCGCTCCGGAGCGGTCGGGCAGGCCCGCGGCACGTTGCAGCAGCAGCGGTGTCTGGTTCCACATCAGCTTGCCGCCCCAGATGCCGTTGGGGGTGCGGCCAACGGTGCGGATGTAGTCCCGCCAGATCTCGGGTGGGGCCAGATCCGGC
>Ga0157378_10000355_pt1 | contig 45057 bp, 40 predicted proteins | sample M65metaG_FD_115309 | JGI IMG/M metagenome (GOLD analysis project Ga0157378, IMG submission 115309) | Miscanthus rhizosphere microbial communities from Kellogg Biological Station, Michigan, USA - M6-5 metaG | ecosystem: Host-associated > Plants > Roots > Rhizosphere > Soil | place: USA: Michigan... | reverse complement strand
CCGACGAACAATCCCTTGATGCCGTATTCGCCTTCGAGGTAGACGGCGCAGGGAAGAATCTTCTTTTTGTCCTTGAGAATGGCTTCGACCATTTCGACGGCCGCGGCGGAGGGAGCGTAGTAGGCCGAGCCGGTCTTGAGCAGATTGACGATTTCGGCGCCGCCTTTGCGGGTGCGTTCGACAATGGAGTTGATGCGATCCGCCGGAAGCAGGTCGGGCAGGGGAATGCCGGCAACGTTCGAGTAGCGCGGCAGGGGAACCATGTCGTCGCCGTGGCCGCCGAGTACGAAGGAGTGCACGTTTTCGACGCTGACCTTGCACTCCATCGCCACAAAAGCGCTCATACGGGCGGAGTCGAGCACGCCGGCCATGCCGAGCACGCGGTCCTTGGGGAAGCCACTGACTTTGAACGCGGCTTGCGCCATGGCATCGAGCGGATTGGTCACGACGATAATGATGCAGTTGGGCGAGTGCTTGACGATCTGCTCGACGACCGCTTTGACCACGTCGTAGTTGGCCTTCAGCAGATCGTCGCGGCTCATGCCGGGCTTGCGCGGGAAACCGGCGGTGATGACCACGATGTCGCTGCCGGCTGTGGCGGAGTAGTCGCCGTTTGCGGTGGAGATGCCAAGGGCGAAGGCGTCCGATTTGGTGATAGGTGTGGCTTCGACCATGTCCAGGGCCTTGCCGGCGGGCGGGCCGTCCAGAATGTCAGTGAGGATGACGTCGGCCAGTTCCATGTCCACGATGCGCTGCGCGGTGGTGGATCCGACGAAGCCGGAGCCGACTACAGTGACTTTTTTTCTGCTCATTGCGTGTTTTCTCCGTGCACAGAATTTCGCTGGCCGCGAAAGCCCCGCACCCTAAGGAGGGCTGCTTGTCCCGGGAGCCTCAGACTGTGGGCCGTTTGCGCAGCATTAGCCCGCGGCGGCCATGCCTTTCATGTTTTCGATGATGGCCGTAGCAAAGGCCGAGGTGCCGACCTTGGTCGCGCCGGGCATCAGCCGCTCGAGATCGTAGGTAACTTTTTTCTGCTGGATGGTCCGCGCGATCCCGTCTTCAATCAGCTTGGCGGCTTCGTTCCAGCCAAGAAATTCCAGCATCATCGCTCCGGAAAGCATCACCGAGCCCGGATTGATCACGTCCTTGTCGGCGTACTTGGGTGCCGTGCCATGCGTGGCTTCGAAAACGCCGAAGCCGTCGCCGATATTGGAACCGGGGGCCATACCCAAACCGCCAATCTGCGCAGCACAAGCATCCGACAGGTAATCGCCGTTCAAATTCGACGTCGCCAGCACGCTGTATTCGTCCGGCCGCATGAGCACCTGCTGGAAAACGGAATCGGCGATGCGGTCATTGATCATCAGCTTCTGCTTCCATTGACCTTGACCGTGCGTCTTGTAGATGGTGCCGAGCGTGTGATTCACTTCGTCGTAGACGGTTTTGCGGAACGCGTCGGTCGCTTGCTCGAGTCCGGGCTCGATCATCGCGGCGTTTTGCTCGACGCTGAGGTTCGCATTCTTGTCGAGGTTGTCGATGATCCAGCTTTCGCGTTCGGTAATGGTCTGCGTGCGAAACTCTTCCTGCGCCAGCTGATAGCCCCAGTCGCGGAAGCCGCCTTCGGTGAACTTCTGGATGTTGCCTTTGTGTACGAGCGTGACGGACTTGCGCTTGTGCGCCAGCGCGTATTTGATTGCGCGGCGAACCAGCCGCCTGGTCCCGGTCGGCGACATCGGCTTGATAGCGACCCCGGAATCCCAGCGAATCTGCTTCTTGCCGTCCTTCAACATGTCGTTGTTCAGGAATTCGAGCAGCTTCTTCGCTTCGGGCGAGCCGGACTTCCACTCGATGCCGATGTACACGTCCTCGGTGTTTTCGCGAAAAATCACGACGTTGAGTTTTTCCGGGTGGCGAACCGGGGAAGGAACGCCCTCGAAATAGCGCACGGGGCGCTCGCAGGAGTAAAGGTCCAGAATTTGACGCACGGCAACGTTCAGCGAGCGAATGCCGCCGCCCACCGGCGTGGTCAGCGGGCCCTTGATGGAAACCCGGAAGTCGCGGATGGCTTCGACCGTGTCGTTCGGCAGCCATTCTTTGAATGTGTTGAACGCCTTTTCGCCGGCGAAAACTTCGTACCACACGATTTTGCGTTTTCCGCCGTAGGCATGCTGTACCGCTGCGTCGAAAACACGGCGCGAAGCTTTCCAGATGTCGCGGCCGGTGCCGTCGCCTTCAATAAACGGGATGATTGGATTATGAGGAACCTGCAACTCGCCGCCGCTGTATTCGATCGGCGTTCCGTCTGACGGAACGGCTTGCCCGTTGTAACTGCTCTTCATGTTGCCTATCTCCAGGTTCGGTTTGAAGCCGCGCAAAGAATCGTGCGGCTATGCTGCCTCCGGCACGCGTGGCCGAATTTGGAAAGATATCACAAGGCGCGGCGAGGTCGAAATGCGCTGCACTTGCGGCGTGATGCTGGTGTCGTCTGAAACCGTAGGCTCAGCAAACTAAATACACGTGGTTCCAACTCGCGGCTTCGCCTCGCCTCTAGTCGTAGTATTCCTGTCCCAGGTGTGTGATCAGGTCTTGGCCCATCATCCAGCGCAGCGTGTTTTTCAGTTTCATGGACTGGATGAACAGGTCGTGCTCGGGATAGAGCTCCGGGCTGGTCATGGGTGACTTGAAGTAGAAGCTCAGCCACTCCTGAATGCCGCGGAAGCCGGCGCGCTGCGCGAGGTCGAGGAAGATCACCAGATCCAGCACAATTGGGGCGGCAAGGATCGAGTCGCGGCAGAGGAAGTCCACCTTGATCTGCATGGGATAGTTGAGCCATCCGAAAATATCGATGTTGTCCCAGCCTTCTTTGTTGTCGCCGCGCGGCGGGTAATAGTTGATGCGCACCTTGTGATGAATCTTGCCGTAAAGCTGCGGGTAGAGCTGCGGCTGCAAAATGTATTCCAGTGCGCCGAGCTTTGATTCCTCTTTCGTTTTGAACGATCCGGGGTCGTCCAGCACTTCGCCATCGCGGTTGCCTAGAATGTTCGTGGAGTACCAGCCTTCCAGGCCCAGCATGCGCGCCTTGAATGCCGGCGCCAGCACGGTCTTCATCATCGTCTGGCCGGTCTTGAAGTCCTTGCCGCAGATGGCAACGTTGTGATCGAGCGCCAACCTTTGCATTGCCGGAATGTCCACCGTCAGGTTCGGCGCGCCATTGGCAAACGGCACTCCGCTCGTGAGCGAAGCCCACGCATACAGCATCGAAGGCGCGATCGCCGGATGGTTGCTCTTCATGGCCTCGACAAATTTCTCCGGAGTCGAGTGCACGTCCTCCGCACGGATGAACACTTCCGTCGAGCCGCACCAGCAGGTCACCAGACGCGAAGCGCGCGAGGTCTTCCTGAAATTCGCAATGTCCTCCTTGATCTCGAGGGCCAGCTCGTACTTGTTCTTGGCTTTCTTGACGTAGGTTCCGTCCAGCTTCTTGACGTATTCCTTGTCAAACGCCGCCTTCATCGGCTTGATCTTGGAAAGGAACGGCTTGACCTTCGCGAGGTGCTCCTTGCTCAGAACACCGGCCTTGGCCGCGGCCTCATAGGCGTTGTCCTTGAAGAGATCCCATCCGCCAAAAACCAGATCATCGGGCTCCGCCAAGGGAACGAACTTTTTGATGAGCGGGGAATTATTGTCAGTGCGCTTGCCCAGCCGAATGGTGCCAAGCTGCGTCAGCGAGCCGACCGGTTGTGCCTGCCCCTTGCGCACCAGCTCGACGCCCGCCATGAACGTCGTGCTGACCGCGCCCATTCCCGGCAGCAGGACTCCCAGTTTTCCCTTTGGTGACGCAATCTTTGCCGGCTTTTCCATGCCACTCCTCAGTTTTCGCTTTATGAATGCGGATGGTTGCTACGGACGCGAACTGCCACCGCCACACAAACCAATAGTATCGCGCACACCCACGCGAGGTTGCAAACCGGGCCGCCGCAGTCTAGTCACAGCGTCCGCGCGGTTCCCGGGCCATTTCGTCCGAGCCGGTTCTCAAGAATCGGTGGAATCGAACCCGTTCCTCGGCTAGCATCTCTCCCAATTACAGATCACGTAATTGACGGAGGGCTCTACGCCATGAACACTGCGGAGACCAATACCACAGGTCGGAGCATCTGGGCGATCGTCGCCGGGTTTCTTGTAGTGGTTGTCCTGTCAATCGGGACGGACCTGGTTCTGCATGCAACGCACGTCTACACAGGCCCCCAACTGAATCACAATCAGAGTGCTCTGGCTACCGCCTATCGAACTCTTTTCGCCATTGTGGGCAGCTATATCACCGCGCGCCTCGCGCCTCATAAGCCGATGAAGCATGCGTTGATCGGAGCAGCCGTCGGCACAGTGATCGCAACCGGCGGCGCTATCGCGACGTGGAACAAAGACCTCGGCCCGCACTGGTATCCCGTTGCGCTGGTTCTGACCGCTTTCCCTACGGCGTGGATCGGAGCGAAAGTCAGGCTCGCACAGCTCGGCTGACCTGCATCTACCTCGGCTTGTGCGGTCTAGGAACGCCGGCGGTGCGATTCTACAATAGTGCTGGCTAGCGTGACTGCGCCTAGTGCGGCAATTGCCAGAAGTAGCGCATAGACGATCAAAGGACAACCTCCCCGAACGCCTTTCTCAAAGGCAAGTCTCATTCCAACCGAGGTCTGTTGTTTTCTTTAAGTTAGGAATGATGACCACGAGAAACTGCGGACAGACGAGGACAGTGCGTACAGTTCAGGGCGACAGTTTTGGAGTACTAGAGCGAATTTCCGGCGGTTACGAAGTGTAACGAAGGGAAGGGAAGCTCATGGCGCTGCCGCCAGGCAGACGAAAAAACGGGGCGGAAAATCGCTCCGCCCCGCCTTTCCCTCGACCACTTGCACCGAGGCCAATCGCTCGGCTTGATCCCTATGTCTTGCTCAAGTGTATGGATCCATCTCCAGTGTGAATCGTCAGCTGCTGCCCGCCGCCGTTCATTTTGCCGGAAATCTTTGACGTGCTGAACGTGCCCTCAACCGTCACCGGAATGCCGAGGCTGATGCGCCCGTCGTTCGTGCTGGCTTCAATGTTGGCCTGCAGGTCGCCCGGAAGCGTCATGTCCACGCTGCCGTCCCCGGTGTGGATCGTCCAGCCGCTCGACATTTTCGACCCGGCGCTGGCCCGGGCGTTGATGCTGCCATCGCCCGTCTTGATGTTCAGTGCGTCAAACCGGCCTTCCACCGTCACGTGTCCATCGCCAGTATCGGCTTCGAGCCTGCCGTCCAGATCGCGGCCTTCAATACTCCCGTCGCCCGTGCGCAGCCTGATGTCGCCCTTGGCGCCATCCACGCGGATGTGCCCGTCGCCGGTATGAATGTTCAAATTGCCGGAGAGCGCCTGCGCTTCCACCGAGCCGTCGCCGGTTTCCACGTTCAGGTCGGCTTCGCGCGGCATGTGGACTTCCAGCCGCAACGTGCGATGTAGGCCGCCCCAGCTCCAATTCATGCTGCTGTGAACGCGGGCGCTCAGCTCCACCTGATCGCCGTCCTGCCGCGAGTTTATGGTCAGGTTCCGGTCCAGCTTGTACCCGTCATAAATCACTCGCAGCTCGATCTGCTTGCTGTCGCCGGTCGTTATCCGGACCGCTCCGTCGTTGGTATCCACGCGTACGTGTGCCCGCCCGCTGACCGTGTAGGACTTGGTCCATTCTTCGGCTTGAGCATTACCGGCCGTAAACGCGGCTGCGGCCAGCGCCAGAGTCCCAATCCCTGCCAGCTTGCCCATACGGCCGCCTGCAAAGGGAAGAAGGTTCATAGTCGTCTTTACCTCGGATGTTGGCATTCAGAGAGTAAGTGCTGTGATAAGGAACGAAAACCCGGCCAAAAAGGTTCCCTGAGCGGCATTTAGTGTCGAAAGCCTCCGCCCGGAGCACCTACTTGCTCCGTCCCGCCTGCCTGGCCTTGGCCGCTCCTGGCTTGGGCCGCAAGGCCGCCAGGAACTCCTCGGGCGGCAAGGTATTCAGCACATCCGCCTTCGCGAGCCAACCCCGCCGGGCCGTCAAGACGCCGTATTTGATATAGGCCAGGTTGCCGGTACTGTGCGAGTCCGTTGAAATCACCACTTTCACGCCCCGTTCCTTGCACATCCGCAAATACACGTCTTTCAAATCCAGCCGGTCCGGGTAGGAATTGCACTCCATTGCCACGCCGTGCTTCGCGCAGGCGTCCAGCACCTTTTCCATGTCATAGGGATAGGCCTCGCGGCGCAACAGCAAGCGCCCCGTCGGGTGCGCAATGATCTGCGTATACCGATTCTCAATCGCCGCCAGCAGGCGGTCGGTCATCTCTGCCGCTTCCAGGTTCATGTAGGAATGTACCGAACACACCACCACGTCAATCTGCGCCAGCGTCTCATCAGAATAGTCGAGCGTCCCGTTTTTCAGAATGTCCACTTCCGACCCGACAAAAGCCCGAATCCCCAGCCCCTTGCTGTCGATTTCGCGCAGCAGCTTGGCCTGGGCCGCCATGCGCTTTTCGTCGAGCCCATTCGCCACGGTTACCGCCTTCGAGTGATCCGTCATCGCGATGTACTTGTGCCCCAGGGCCTTGGCCGCCAGCGCCATCTCTTCGACGGTGTTCTTTCCGTCGCTCGCCGTCGAATGCATCTGCAAATCACCCTGAATGTCGCCGCGCTCGATCAGCCGCGGCAGCTTGTGCTCGGCGGCCGCTTCGATTTCGCCGGTGTTCTCACGCAGCTCCGGCGGAATGTAGTCCAGTTTCAGCTTGGAATAAATCTCTTCCTCGCTCCGTCCCGCGACATGCTTTTCGCCCTTGAGCGTCGCCAGTTGATACTCGTTCAGGGTCCAGCCCATGTCGTTGGCACGCCCGCGAAGGCGCACGTTGTGTTCTTTTGAGCCGGTGAAATAGAGCAAAGCCGCGCCGAAGTTTTCTTGCTTAAGCAGCCGCACGTCCACCTGCAGACCGTCGCGCAGCGTAAAACTCACCTTGTTTTCGCCGTGAGCCAGCTTCTGGTCGATGCCCGGGAACTGCAAAATATGCTCGGCCAGCTCATCCACGTGCTTTTTTGAAGTGTGTCCGTCCGAGAGCGTCACCAACAGATCCAAATCGCCAACAGTTTCCCGTCCGCGCCGCAGCGAACCCGCCGGCGTCACGCTTTCCGCCGTCTTGCCCGCTTTTTCGATATGTGCGCGCAACGCTTCGGAGGCCGCTTCCGCCGTGTTCAGATGGAACCGGCCGGTCGAGCGCTTGAACGCAGCTGCCGCCTTCAGGATGTTTTGCTCGCTCTTTTCCCCAAAGCCCGCAATGTCCCGAAGCTTGCCCTCTTTCGCCAGGTTCTCTACGTCTCGAACCGTTCCCGCTTTGAATTTCTTCCACAGCAGGGCGACTTTCTTCGGCCCCAACGATTGCAGCTGCAGCACTTCCAGCAATGTCGGCGGATATTTTTTCAGGAGTTTTTTTCGCAGCGAGTAGTCGCCGCTTTTCAGAATCTCGTCGATGTGTTCGACCATCCGGTCGCCAATGCCCGGCAACTCCTTCAGCCTCTCCGGCGTCTTGGCCATCTGCTCCACCGATTCCGGCAGACCCGAAATCAGCTCTGCCGCCTTCTCATAGCTCCGGTAGCGCCCGATGATCGCGCCGTCCAGTTCCAAAAGTTGCGCGGTCTCCCGCAGAATGCGGGCAATTTGCTGGTTGTCCATGGCGTGATTATAGGCGGGAACGCTGCTCGAATCGAATCGAGAAAAGCCTCACCAGAAAGCAAGAGGCCGGCGCGGAAGTGCGGCCCGCCCGGCCTCTGTTGGGTTCCAGGGTTGTACTTACAAACCCCAGCTGGACATGATTGCGGTTTGTGTTTAGTTAGGCTTCTGTACGTTTGCTGCTTGGGGCCCTTTTGGTCCTTGCACAATTTCGAATTCCACTGCATCACCTTCCTGCAGTGTGCGATACCCGTCTCCCACGATCGCCGAGTAATGCACGAAAACGTCCGGGCCATCCTCGCGGCCGATGAAGCCGTATCCTTTCGAATTGTTGAACCACTTCACGGTTCCTTGCACCTCGTTCGTCCTCCCTGAAGTACGAATGAATGGTACAAATGTCCCGTAGCGCGATTCACATGGCGCGGCACTCAACCAAGTCGTTCACGAGCGGAACGTCGCGGAGTATGTATCAGATTGAAACAACGGTCAATAGAACTCGCCGCTGCTTTGTTGGTTTTTTGTAAGGATGTTCCTTGTCGAAAATATTTTCCTGCTACATCCGCCTCTTTTTTCTGCCGAGAAAACGGAAATAAAACAGCAGGCCCGCGATCGATTTCGCGTCCCGCATCTTGCCGCTGCGAATCATCTCTTCCAATTGTTTCTTGCTGTACGCTCGAACAATCAGCTTTTCGTCCTCTTCCGGCTCCGCTTCGCCCGCGGAGAGCCCTTCGGCCAGCAGAAGGTACATTCTTTCCTCCAGGAAACCCGGAGTCGGGAACAGCTCCAGGAACACCGTAAACTTCTTCGCACGGTAGCCGGTCTCCTCGACGAGCTCGCGCGCGGCGCCCTTCCGCGGATTTTCGCCCTTCTCCATCCGCCCGGCGACCAACTCCCACAGATATTGCCCGGTGGCATGGCGGTACTGCCGAACCAGAACGATTTTTCCGTCGGGCCGCACCGGCAGCACCACGACCGACCCCGGATGGGTCACCACTTCGCGCACGGTTCGAACGCCAGTCGGCTCGATCAGTTCATCGCGCCGCACTCCGAACGATTTCCCCTCGAAAATTACCTCGCTTTTCAGGATCTCTGCCTTCTTGTTGGGCTGCTTCACTTTTGTGCTGGCCATTGCCTCTCCGCGGAACCAAATGGAAAAAGCTAGCTTAATGGAATTCCTCCGCTCTTTCACTCCCGCATCCCGCTAGAAAGTCGCAGCATGCGAATTTCACGCGCCTGCAAACACTCCGAAACAAATACAACTTAGAACTTCTCTGCCCACCCAATCGCACTTCAAGGAGAGAATCAAATGTCTGCTCACCGAACACTCAAACGGCTCGCGCATCTCGCGCGCGTCGGCTTTTTATCCCTGGCCGTGTTCCAGCTTTCCATCGGCGGCGCCCTGGCCCAAGCCGCCAACGAAAAGCCGGAAGAAAAAGAAAAGAAAGAGCACTCGACCGAGACTCCCATCCGGCACGTCATCATCATCGTCGGCGAAAATCGCTCGTTCGACCATCTCTTTGCGACCTACAAACCAAAGCACGGCCAGAAAGTGGACAACCTTCTTTCCAAAGGCATCCTGAAAGAAGACGGCACGCCCGGGCCGAACTTTTCCCTGGCCTTGCAATATGAAGCCGACGTTTCGCACGATCCGGCCTTTGAACTCGCTCCTTCCAGGAAAACTCCGTACACCACGCTGCCGCCGGCCCTCTCTGGCGGCCCTTCCGATGTCTGCAAGGACAATGGCGTCTGCACGCTAGACGACGCCATTACCTCGGAGAACGGCCTTGCGCAAAACTACTATTCCGCAATGCTCACGGGCGGCACCGGCCAGCAATCCCATGTTCCCGATATGCGCATCGCCAACGTGAACGACCTGCCTCCCGGTCCATTTCAGATCACCGGCTCCAATTTTCACTACGACGAATACGCCGCTAGCCCGGTGCACCGGTTCTATCAAATGTGGCAGCAGCTTGATTGCAACGCGTCTCGCGCCACCGAGAAAAATCCTAGCGGCTGCAAAGCTGACCTCTTCCCATGGGTGGAAGTAACGGTAGGTGCGGGCACGAACGGTGCCGCCCAGGCTACTGACTTCAATAACCGCAGCACCGGCGAAGGCTCAACCGCCATGGGCTTCTACAACCTTGCCCAGGGCGATGCTCCCTACTTCAAATATCTCGCCGACCACTACGCCATGAGCGACAACTACCACCAGCCGGCCGCGGGCGGCACCGGCCTCGATAGCATCATCCTCGGCTTCGGTGACGCGATCTGGTTCCAGAATCCCGACGGTTCAGCAGGCACGCCGCCGCACAACCAGGTCGTCTATCAGGGCACTCCCGACGAAGGCACCGTGGATGAAATCGAAAATCCAAACCCTCAGCCCGGCACCAACAACTGGTACACGGAAGACGGCTATGGCAGCGGCGGCTTCGGCAAGCCGGTCGCAGGCGGCGGCTCTTACAGTGACTGCTCCGACCTGAATGCGCCCGGCGTCGGCCTGCTGCGCGACTATCTCGCTTCGCTCCAGCGCCCGGTCAATCCCAACTGCGATCCCGGCCACTACTATCTGCTCAATAATTACAACCCGGGCTACTTTGGCGATGGCTCCAACGCCTATACCGACCACTACGTCTTCAACACCGCGTTCACCATTCCTCCGGTCAACCAGCGCAGCATCGCCGACGTGCTCCTTGAAGCGGGCGTCTCCTGGAAATACTACGGCGACCAGTGGAACTCCTACCTCGGCGACAAATACCAGCTGCACTACGGCACGGTCGGCGCGACCAGCGATCAGTACTGCAACATCTGCAATCCGTTCCAATACCAGACGCAGATCATGACCAACGCCGCCATCCGCACCGAGCACCTGAAAGACACGATCGATTTCTACAACGACATCGCCAACGGCACGCTGCCCGCAGTTTCCTATGTGAAACCCAGCGGCTGGGTAGACGGCCATCCGGCCTCATCCAAGCTCGATCTCTTCGAAGGCTTTACGAAAAAAATCGTCGACGCTGTCCAGGCCAATCCGGAGCTCTGGAAGTCCACCGCTATCTTCATCACCGTGGACGAAGGCGGCGGCTACTACGACTCCGGCTACGTGCAGCCGCTCGATTTCTTCGGCGATGGCACGCGCATCCCGCTGATCGTAGTTTCGCCCTACACCGACGCGGGCCACATCTCGCACGCCTACACCGACCACGTCTCCACCATCAAGTTCATCGAGCGCAACTGGAACTTGCCGACCATCAGCAACCGCAGCCGCGACAATCTGCCCAATCCCAAGCCGGGTTCGGGCAGCGACTACGTTCCCGCAAATACTCCCGCTTTAGGTGACCTGTTTGATCTCTTCACCTTCGGCGACCACGGCAAAGCCTCCGAACACTAGAACCAGTTTCGACGTGCCCGATGACGTTGCGCCGGCGCCCCCCGAGAAGGCGGGTCCGGCGCATCGTCTTTTCTAGCGAATCGTTGCCGTGATCAAAGGCTCGCGCCTATACTGACGACGTACCGGAGATGACCATAAACACGCTGATTGTTGATGACGAAAAGCCCGCTCGCGAAGAGCTCGCCTTCTTGCTAAAAGGCTTCCCGGAAATCCACCTGATCGCGCAGGGAAAGAACGGCCTCGAGGCCGTCAACCTGATCAAAGAGCATTCGCCCGACCTGGTCTTTCTCGATGTGCAGATGCCCGGCCTCGACGGCTTTGGCGTCCTGCAAAAGCTTGCCGAGCGCAAGATGAAGATCCCTCACGTGGTCTTTGCGACGGCTTTCGACCACTACGCCGTGCAGGCGTTCGACGTAAACGCGGTGGACTACGTCCTCAAGCCCTTCGACAAAGCCCGCATCGCCAAAGCCATCCAACGCGCCCGCCGCGAAATCGAGTCGGAGACTTCTCCCGCCGACCGCCTCGAACAATTGGTCAGCCGCCTGGGCGCGGCACAGCTCGCAGCAGGGAAGCCGGCCGCTTCGGGCGCCCCTTCAAAAATCCTGGTGAATTCGCAGCAGCGCCTCATGCTGGTCGATGCCGAGGACTTTATCTTTGCTTCCATTGAAGACGGCTCGATCTCCGTTTTCGCGCGCGACCTCGAAGGCACCTCCAACTACCGCACCCTCGAAGAAATGGAAGAGGCGCTGGCCTCCGATTCCTTCTGGCGCCCCCATCGCTCCTACCTCGTCAACATCCATCACATCAAGGAAGTCGTGCCCTGGTTCAAGTCCAGCTACATGCTCAAGATGGACGACAAAAAGCACTCCGAAGTCCCGGTCAGCCGCCAGCAAACCAAACGCCTGCGTGAATTGTTTAAGCTCTAAGCAGCGCCATGACCGAATTATTTGACCGAGACAAGCGCCAGCTGGAGATGCAGCAACCAGGCGAAGAAGAGCAATCCGGACGCAACATTTTCATCCTGGGCTTTTTCTTTGCCGCGTTTGCCGGCGGCTTTCTTGCGCTGTTTCACTGGCTCGCCCCAGATGGCGGTGTCAAGACCGGGGCCATGATTTTCATGGCTGGCTATTGCGCGTTTTGGTTGTTCTCGAAATTTAGCAAGCGCGGATAATCCTTGCGCGGTGGCGCTAGCGGTCCGGAGGGGGCCAGCCGCGGAGCTGGTGGTAGGTCTCGCGCGGCTCTGCCGTCCAGCCGTTTACGCCGTGGCGCGGAAGCCAGATCGCGTGGACATAGACCAGCGGAAGAAGCAGGATCGCAAACCAAACGAAGACGCCGGTCCAGCCGAAGTAGTGCGAAACCGCGGCGGTGACGGCGAGTGCCACGACTACCTTCAGCAGGCGGCGCCACAAGGGTTGGCGCGGGTCGAAGCGCCAGAAAACGATGTTGCCGAGCGCAAAAAACGCCGCCATCACGACGAGGGCGAGTAGCATCGGAGTGGAAAGCCAGCGTAACGCCGGGCGCAGAGGGAAGCAAGAAATGCCAGGAAAACTGACGGCGGTCGTAGTCGGGGCCCTCGCCCTGTCTTGCGGATTGCTGGCGGCGCTCGTCTGTTACATCGGATGCGCAAGGAACCAGCACGCTGCCGGTTTTTGAAGTGGTGCCGATGGCGAGTTCGATCAAGTTTTCGGTGAAGGCTTCGGTCGGGATTAAAGGGACGTTTGACAAGTGGGAAGCAAAGATGACGTTCGCTTCGCCGGATGTGACGACCGGGCGGAGGCGTACCGAGAAGAAGGGATAAGCCTGCTTTAACTTTGGTCGAGAGTTGGACTCTGCAGTTCGCGTCCTCGCATTCAAGTGACTATCGAGGAGTGCGGACTTGAATTTCGACGGTACCCGACTTTATCGATGCTGCGTTTTGGCCCGGCCAAAAACTTCGGGCGAGAAGAGGAACGCTTTTTTGAGTGGCAAATCCCATCTCATGATTTTGAATTTACCCGCACCATCGACATCGATGAAAACAAGGAAGTACGCTTTCAGAATTCCGTGCGGAATTCATTTTTCCACGAACTGCGGCTCGTAGGTCACCACGTAAGCGAAAACTTTTCCTTCGTAGTCCACCCTCCACATTTCTAGCGGCTTCACGAGGATATCCGAAAGCACAAGCCTGCCGGGAGTTTCGCCCGGGCACTGTGGCAAAAGCAAATGGGAAATTGAGTTTGCCTCCGGTTTTGTAGTCAGTTGCGTCACGAGCACGCCCTTCACCGGACCGCCCGGACTCGTTGTCAGCGCAGCCCGCCGACCGGCGTTGGTGGCTGCTGAGAGTCCGGGAATTTTCCAACCCTCGGGACGATAGACTTCAGTGAAGGCGCAGCGCTCGGTTTGCTCAGCAGGATGATACGAAGGACCAACTTCCTGCGCGGGCACGCCGGCGGAGATGCAAACAAAAGACAGGAGAAACTTCAGGGTGCGCATAGGAGCTAGGTCGCAGTCACGGCAACCTTGGCCCTATTCCTTCCTGGAGGATGGAGCGGAGTGCGCGTCCAGGAAGAGGTAGCGGGCCCGGACGGTGTCCGGTGCCGCGCCGAGCCTGTTTCCAGCCAGGTGCATGATCCAGTAGGCGTCGGAGGAAGGATCGTCGGGGGAGCCGCCTTTGTATGACGGCCAGTTGGGGAGCGGTTCTCCGTGCGGAGTTGGCCGGTTGGGGTCGCCGGTTTTTACGAAGTTGGTCCAGTAGGTGGCGATGGCTTCGGAGATTTTGAAGTCGTCGTCGGCCCAGGGCGTGTCTTCGTGTGCGAGCTTGAGGGTCTGGAAGACGTATTCGATTTCACAGGCGTGCCGGGCACCGGCTTGTTCGACAGAAAGCGTGCCGATTTTTTCACCGGGCTTGGCTTTGGGGATCTGTTCGAAGTGGTATTGATAAACGATGGCGCCGGATCTTGAGTGAAGGTCCATCCATTTCCACGTGGAGAAGGCGATGAAGTCGTCGCCCGAGAGCGTTTCGGCAGAGACAATGGCTTCGTCGTCGTTTGCGGCGGGATAGAGTTTGAGAAATTCCGCGGCGTCCCGAGCAAAGCGCTTTTCTGCCATTTCTTTGAAACTTGCCGCCGTGGTTTTTTCTGGACTCATGAGCGCCTGGGCTTTGCCTTCGTCGGCGTTCCATCCGGCGAGGAGCGGAACTTTGGCCTGTCGACCCTTGGCGTAGATGGACGCGACATCGGTCGGGAGGTAGTAGCCGTCGGCATTGGGGCCGAACGCGAAGCCGTTGCTGAATTTGGCTGCTGCCGCCTGGAGGAGTTCGTCGCCGGATTTGGCACGAAGTTCGGCAAGAGATTTCGCGCCGACGGATTCGGCGAATTTGAGGCCGGTTTGTTCGGTGACGGAGACGGAGCGAAGCTGCATGCCAGCGGTGGGACTGGCGGGGAAGAAGGCGCCGCTTTCGCCGATGGCGCGCTGGAAGAGATTGCTGGAGAGCGGAGAGGCCATGAGCGCGCTAACCGAGAGCGAACCAGCGGATTCGCCGCCGATGGTGATGTTGTGAGGATCACCGCCGAAGGCAGCGATGTTCTTGACGACCCATTGGAGCGCGGCGACCTGGTCGAGAAGGCCATAGTTTCCCGAGGAATTGTGGCCCGACTCCCTGGTTAGCTCGGGATGCGAGAGAAAGCCGAAGACGCCGAGGCGATAGTTGGGTTCGACGACGATCACGCCTTTTTTGGCTAGGGCTTCGCCGTCATAGCGCTTTTCGGAATTGCCGCCGGCAACGAAGCCGCCGCCGTAGTACCAGAGAAAGACCGGAAGCCTGGAATTGGCGGTGGTGGATGCGGGAAGCCAAATGGTGAGGTTGAGGCAGTCTTCGCTGGGCTTTGCGTCGCGCATAAACTGCAAGATGTCCCCGAAGACGTCGGTTTGCAGGCAGGCGGGGCCGAATTTGTCGGCGGCGCGGACGCCGGACCATTTTGGGGCGGGCTGGGGAGCTTTCCAGCGCAGGTCGCCGACCGGCGCGGCGGCGAAGGGCACGCCTTTGAATATGAGAACGGAATGATCGGAGTTGTAGTCGCCTTTGAGTTTACCGGAGTCGATGGCGACTTCGTCGGCGGAGCGGGCGATGGCGGCAGAGGAAGCGGCAAGCGCGGCCAATAATGCGATTTGGCGAGCAGAGCGGCGCAGTCGAGGCATAGGTTCTCCCTGAGATGGCGCAGGGAATTTATCACAGATGAGAAATGAAAAAGGGCGGCGAGCGACGTGCCGCCGCCCCATGGGTGAAGCCTGGCGACGACGCACAGACGAAAGTCTGTGCTACCAAAAGTTAGTTTTTGTCGTCGTGGTCGTTGTTGCCGGCGAGGAAGGGCAGAACGTGGATCTGCTCCTGGCGGACGGCGTCGAGTTCGTCGGGGTTGATACCGAGAACTTTGACGATCGTCGCTGCCACCTGCTGATTCGAGACCGGCGTCGAGATGGATTTGGCGCTGAGTTGCGGATTGGCGACAAGGAGGGCGGTGTGGACGTCGTCTTCGTTGAAGCCGCCGTGTTCGGAGAGCTTGGAGCCACCGGTGAAGATAACGCCGGTTTCCGTCTTGAGGATGATGTCGGGCGTGCGGGGATCTTGAGTGGGGTCGTTGAATTTGTTCTTGAGCGCGCCGAGAGAAAAGATTTCCTGGATGCCGAGGGTCTGCTGCACCGTGGGATCGCTGAGCTCTCTGACGACGGACGGGGTGAGAGAAGAATCGGTGAGCCAGATGAGCGAGGCATCGTCGGAGATGTCAAACGCTTCGGCGGCCCCGATGGTGGCTGCTGGCTGGCCGCCGCCAATGCCGCGGCGCTTGTTGATGTCGATCGGCGATTGGCCATGCTTGGCGCCAACGATAATCAGCGTTGAATCGTAGATGCCTTGCTTTTTGAGCTCAGCGACGAATTTGCCGAGCGACGCGTCGATGAACGCGAGCTCGGAAGAAAGGCCGGGACCAGGCGTGCCGAGAATGTCGGTGTAGCCGCCCTGAGCGCCGCTGACGGGATCGTGCTTTAGCTTCTGACCGACGCTGACGGACTGGAAGTTGGTGCCGAAGACCGCAGGAACGCCGACTTTCCTGGAACGGTCGTGCGTGAAGCCGTTGATTTGATTGAGCACGGCTTGGACGTGAGTCAGGTCGTAGCACTGAATGTTGGAGAAGCCGGTGGTCCAGCCATCATCGGGAGTGGGATCGGGAAAAGGCACGGGGTTGCAGCCAGCAAAAGGCAGCGCGACGGGAGTGGAGTTGATCTCGGGCCCGTAGAAATCGTCCACTCCTTTGCCGCTCGGGCCGTTGGTCCATTCGTAGGAGGGATGCTTGTCGGTCCACGCCGTGAGCCCGCCGTGGGCCTTGACGACTTCGAAGATAGTGTTGACGCGAAGATATTGGTGCGGAAAGACAGATCTGCAGCCGTTGCTGGGATCGCGCGGTAGAAAATCTGGATTGACGCCGCCGCCGCCGTTGAGTTGAGTGAGGTCGGCGTCCACGCCCTCATCGAGTTCGACGATGGCGCCGATCGTGCCGGGGCAGGCGCCGCCGGCTGTGCCCATGACGGAATTGCCCTGCGCCTGCGGAGAGAGAGCGCGATTCCAGGTGACGTCATACCAGAGGCCGGTGGTGGTCGGAGAGCCGCCGGTGACCAACGATGCGAGGCCGGGAAAGGAATCGGACGGAGTGGATGTGGAGGCGTTGGTGTAGGTGTAGCCACGCTTGGTGAGCTGTGCCAGCGCTGAATCGGGATGCGCGGCGACATAGTTGGAAAGATCGAGAGCGTGCAGGCCGTCCACGCTGATCAGCAGGACGTGTTCGATCTTATGGGACTTGAAATCGTCGTCATTGGCACGTGCGGGTGACGTTGCGCTGAGCAGGGCGAGACTCAGCGCCATCGCGGCGATGCTTTTTTTTCAAGAGACTTCTCCTTTTTAAAGAAATGCGTTCGCCTGGAGGGACTACGCCAACACCTTGGGATGAGGGTAGGCAGGTATGGTTACGGCAAAGAGAACGCGGAATTTCGGAAATGTAAAAACGGAACGACGCCGGTCAGGCGGTGAGGGAGACCGCAGGTGACGGGGACTGGTGGATCCGGGCGGCTCGGGCGATGGCGTCGGTGATGCTCGGGCAGATGTTGTCTCGGCCCACGTGGCGTTCGAACTCGGCTTGCTTCATGAGTTCAGCGGGCTGCTGCCGGGCACCGCAGAGGAGCAAGTGGCGGCCAGAGGAGTGGACACGGTCGGCGAGTTCTTCGATGGCGCCGAGGCCGGTAGCGTCGATGGCGGTCATGTTGCGGAGGCGCAGGATGACGATGGGCGGGAGGGTGTCGAGATTGTCGAGAATTTCCGCGAACTTATCGGTAGTGCCGAAGAGAAATGGTCCGTGGACGCGGTAGACGACGGCGTAATCGGGAATGTCCTTGCCCTGCAGGACGTGGACGCGTGAGTCTTCGACGTAGTCACGCGTGACGCGTGTGACGGTGGTGGTGCGGGAAACCTTGCGAATGAAAGTGAGTGCGGCCAGGACCATGCCGAACTCGACTGCAAAGGTGAGGTCGGTGACGACGGTAAGGGTGAGCGTGACGAGCCACACGGCGATGTCGGCGGCGGAGAGCTTGAGGATTTCCGGGATTTCTTCCCAGTCACCCATGTTGTAGGCAACCATCATCAGGATGGCGGCCAGAGCGGCGAGCGGGGTGTTTTTGACGAGCGGCGCAGCGAACAGGATGATGGCCAGCAGAGTGAGGGCATGAATCATGCCGGCCACGGGAGTTCTTGCCCCGGAACGGACGTTGGTGGCGGTGCGAGCGATGGCGCCGGTGGCAGGGAGGCCACCAACCAGGGGAGAGAGAATGTTCGCGGCGCCCTGCGCGATGAGCTCGACGTTGGGATTGTGCTTGTCGTTGGACATTTTGTCGGAAACCACGGCGGACATGAGGGATTCGATGGCGCCGAGCATGGCGACAGTCAGCGCGGCGGAAAAGAGCTGGCGGGCGGTGTCGTAATGAAATTCGGGGACGACAATGCGGGGAAGGCCCTGCGGGATGCCACCGAAACGCGAGCCGATGGTAGCGACCGCCGGGTAGAGAAGTGAGACGGCAGCGGTCGATCCGAAGCAGACGAGAATGGCGCCAGGCACACGCTTGGCAAACTTCACGCAGAAAATCATCACTGCCAGTGAAGCGATCGAGATGGTCGTGGCTTGCCAGTTGATGGTAGGGAATGCGCGGGTCAGCGCGGCCATGCGATGAAAAAAGTCGCCGGGGACGTGATCGAGTTTTAGCCCGAAAAATTCCTGAATTTGCGTGCTGGCGATGAGGATGGCAATGCCGTTGGTGAAGCCGACGATGACGGGCCGCGGAAAATATTTGACGGCCGTGCCCATGCCGGTGACGCCAAGAATGACCAGGAGAACGCCGGCCATCATGGTGCACAGGAAGAGGCGTTCGATACCGTATTTGGCGATGATGCCGGCGACCACGACTACGAACGCGCCGGTGGGGCCGCCAATTTGCGTTTTGGAGCCGCCGAGCGCGGAAATGACGAAGCCGGTCACGATGGCACAGTAGAGTCCGGCTTGCGGAGGAACACCGGAAGCGATGGCGAATGCCATAGCTAGAGGAAGCGCCACCAGGCCGACGGTGATGCCGGCGGTGAGGTCATGCAGAAATTTTTGGCGGTCGTAGGTGCGGAGAAGGATTAGGGACTTGGGTAACCAGGCTTCTAGCGAGGATGTCATCTGCATTGCTTACTGCGTTGACGGGAATCATAGCAAACCGGCGCGCCGCAGCGCGTTTGAGTGCAGACCCGTGTGTCGGGTTGAAAATCGCGACCGCGATGGTCCGGATTAGTCGGCGGCGCTCGATTTCGTCGCCGCGGGAGGCTTCCAGCGGAGGACGGGCTTGCGGGCGGCGGCGGTTTCGTCGAGGCGGCGGACGCGCGTGGTGTGCGGAGCGGACTTGACGAGTTCAGGAGTCGCCGCGGCTTCGTCGGCGATATTTTTCATGGCGTCGATGAACAGGTCGCACTCCTCCTTGGACTCGGATTCGGTGGGTTCGATCATGAGTGCGCCGGGGACGATGAGCGGAAACGCGGTGGTGTAGGGATGGAAACCGTAGTCGATGAGGCGTTTCGCAATGTCCATGGTGTTGACGCCGTTGCGTTTCTGGATGGCGTCACTGAAGACGACTTCGTGCAGGGAAGGCAGGGAATAGGGCAAATCGAAAACGCCTTCGAGGCGTTTGCGGATGTAGTTGGCGTTGAGGACGGCGTCTTCGGTGGCCTGACGGACGCCCGGGCCATAGGCGAGGATGTAGGCCAGCGCCCGAACGAGAACGCCGAAGTTTCCGCCGAAGGCGCGGACTTTGCCGATGGAGGAGGGGCGAACGGTTTCGAGAGCAAGCCGGCCGCCATCTTTTTCGACGAGGATCGGAACGGGACGGAAGGGTTCGAGGATTTTTCTCATGGCCACGGGGCCGGCGCCGGGCCCGCCTCCGCCGTGCGGCGTGCTGAAGGTCTTGTGCAGGTTGAGATGCATGACGTCCACGCCGAGATCGCCCGGGCGAGTTACGCCGGTGAGGGCGTTCATATTGGCGCCGTCCATGTAAAGGAGACCGCCTTTGGCGTGGAGAATGTCGGCTATTTCGGGGATGCGCTCTTCGAAGATGCCGAGAGTGGACGGATTGGTGATCATCAGCGCGGCGACGTCTTCGCTGACCAGGTCGCGAAGTTTGTCCACGTCGATCTGGCCGTGCGATTCGGACTTGATGTTTTCGACTTGGTAGCCGGCGATTACGGCGGTGGCGGGATTGGTGCCGTGTGCCGAGTCCGGGATTAGGACTTTCTTGCGCGGATTGCCCTGCTTTTCCAGATAGGCGCGGATGAGGAGCAGGCCGGTGAGTTCGCCCTGAGCGCCCGCGGCGGGTTGCAGCGTGATGGCGTCCATGCCGGTGATTTCGAGCAGGCAATTTTCAAGGAGCTGGAGAATTTTGAGGCAGCCCTGGGAGAGCTCCTGTGGCTGGTAGGGATGTTCGGTCGAGATTCCTTCAAGGCGGGCGACGAATTCGTTGACGCGCGGGTTGTACTTCATGGTGCAGGAACCGAGAGGGTACATGCCGAGATCAATGGCGTAGTTCCAGGTGGAGAGACGGGTGAAGTGGCGAATCACCTCGATTTCGCTGACTTCGGGAAAGTTTTCAACACCGTCGGCGCGGTGGTGCTCGCCGAGAGACTTGTTCAGATCGGCGGCGGGGACGTCGAGCGGGGGCAGTTCGAAGGCGCGCTTGCCGGGCGAGGACCTTTCGAAGATGAGGCCTTCGTTCTGATTCGTGTGCCGCGTCGCTTTTTTGATTCGGTCGGTCATTCGGGTCGTTTCTCTTGGCCGCGTCAAGCCGGCCTGGCCAGGATTCCTTCCACGGCTTGCGCAAAGCGCTCGATTTCCTCGCGCGACGTGGTTTCCGTGACGCAAACCAGTCCGTGCTTGCTGAGCTCCGGATACATCGGGCCAAGAGCCAGCGGACCGACGATTTTTTCTTTGAGCAGGTCGGAGTTGATCATGCGAACCGAGCGCGGAAACTCCAGCGTGAATTCATTGAAGAAGTGACCGCCGAAGGCGCGGCGCACGCCGGGAATTTTTTCGAGCAGCGCTAGCGCGAACCGGGCTTTGGCGAGATTCTGCTCCGCCATTTCGCGGAGGCCTTCTTTACCGAGAAGTGTGAGATGGACCGTGGCGGCAAGCGCGCAGAGGGCCTGGTTGGTGCAGATGTTGGAAGTGGCTTTTTCGCGGCGGATGTGCTGCTCGCGAGTGGCCAGAGTAAGGACGAAGCCCCGCCGGCCTGCCGCGTCAACGGTTTGGCCGGCCAGGCGGCCGGGCATCTGGCGAACGAATTTATCGCGCGACGCGACCACTCCGGCGAAAGGGCCGCCATAGCTTGGCGGGAGGCCGAAACTCTGCGCTTCCATGGCCACGATGTCGGCTTCGGCGGGCGGCTTGACGGCTCCCAGAGAAACGCCTTCCGCAACGGCTACCACCAGAAGTGCGCCGGCGGCGTGGGCGGCGTCGGCGATCTCGCTGTAGGTCTCGAGCACTCCAAAAAAGTTGGGAGATTGCAAGACCACCGCGGCCACGTCGTCTTTTAGCGCGGCTTTCAGCGCCGCGACGTCTACCGAGCCGTCTTTGATGTATCCGATTTCTTCAGCGTGCAGCCCGGAATTTTTCGCGTAGGTACGCAACACTTCGCGATATTCGGGGTGGACGGAACGCGCAACCAGGACCCGCCCGCGTCCGGTGAGGCGTTCGGCCATGAGTACGGCTTCGGTCGTGGCCGTCGAGCCGTCGTACATGGAAGCATTGGCAACTTCCTGGCCGGTGAGTTGGCACATCAGGGTTTGGAATTCGAAGATTGCCTGCAGCGTTCCCTGGGTGATTTCCGCCTGATACGGCGTGTAAGACGTGAGGAATTCGCCGCGCAGAAGAATCGTGTCGGTGATGACCGACCGAAGGTGATTGTAGACTCCCGCGCCCAGAAAACCGGCGTAGCCCAGCGAATTTTCTCCGGCGCGATCCTTGAAATAGGAGATTATTTCCGCTTCCGACAGCGGGCCGGGAAGTTTCAGCGCGGAACGCAGCCGGAAGCGTTCCGGAATGCACTCAAAAAGCTCTTCGATGTTTTTTGCGCCGACGGCGGCGAGCATTTCTTCCCGCTCGGCGGGGCTCTTCGGGAGATAGCGCATCAGGCCGAGGCTTCCTTGCCTTTGGCCGCGATGTAAGCTTCGTAAGCGGCGGCATCCATCAGACCGTCGAGTTCGGCGGGGTTGGCCAGCTTGATTTTGACCAGCCAGGCGGCGCCGTGCGGGTCGGAGTTGATCGTTTCCGGCTTGTTGTGAAGTTCGCCGTTGGCTTCGACCACTTCGCCGGAGGCCGGGGCATAGATTTCGCTGACCGCTTTCACAGACTCGACGGTGCCAAACGATTTGCCCTTGGTGACTTTCGCGCCGGGCTCGGGAAGCTCAACGAACACCACGTCGCCCAGTTCGCTCTGCGCGTAGTCGGTGATGCCGACTATGGCGACCCCATCCGTCGCGTCCAGCCATTCATGTTCTTTGGTGTAGCGATAGTTTGCCGGATAAGCCATGAGACCACTCCTCGCCTAAAAAATTTCGTCAGTACGTGACCGCCTGCGACGCCGGTTTGCGGGGCCGCTTGTAAAATGGAGTTGCCACCACTTGCGCCTTCACACGCTGCGCGCGAACCTCTACGAACAGGTTTGTGCCGACGGCCGAGAGCGCCGGAGGAACATACGCCAGCGCGATGTTTTTAGAAAGGGTTGGCGACGGCGAGCCGCTGGTTACGATGCCTACCTCTTCGCCTGCCGCGTCGAAGACTTTGTATTCGTCGCGGGCGATGCCGCGATCGATCATTTCAAGGCCGACCAGAGTTCTCTTCAAGCCGGCGGCGGACGTCTTCGCCAACGCCGGGCGGCCGACGAACTCCGGCTTTTCCATTTTGCAATAGCGATCGAGGCCCGCTTCCCAGACGTTGATCGACTCACTGATTTCGTGGCCATAGAGCGCCATTTTTGCTTCGAGTCGCAAAGTGTTGCGCGCGCCGAGGCCGCAGGGAATGATGCCAAACTCCTGGCCGGCTTCGAGCACGGCATTCCAGACCTTTTCGCTCGTCCCGGTATCGCCCGGAACATAAATCTCAAAGCCGTCTTCGCCGGTGTAGCCGGTGCGTGCGATCAAGCGGCCCGGCAACCCGCAAGCTGTGGCGCGGGTGAACCAGTAATTCTTGATGGTAGCCAGACTGGCGTCGGTGAGTTTCTGCAGGACTTGTTCTGCCTGCGGACCCTGAATCGCCAGTTGGGTGTAAGCGTCGCTCAGATCTTCGACAACGCAATCGAAGCCTTTGCTGTTGTCACGCACCCAGGAGATGTCCTTTTCGCGCGTTCCCGCATTGATAACAAAGAGAAAATCGTCTTCGCCGAGGCGATGGACGATGACGTCGTCAACGAACGTGCCCTGGGGATAGAGCATCGCCGAGTAATGAGCCTGGCCGACCGACAGCTTGGAGGCGTCGTTCATGCTGAGGTGTTGGACGGCGGCGATCGCGCCACCTGGAGTTTTTCCCGTGCTGATGCGAATGTCGCCCATGTGGCTGACGTCGAAAACGCCGACGGAATTGCGCACGGCTTTGTGCTCCGCCAGCAATCCGCCCGTGGCGGGATACTCGACCGGCATGTCCCATCCGCCGAAATTGACCATGCGAGCGCCCAAGCGGCGATGCAGCGCGTTCAGCGGCGTCTTGCGAAGTTCGCTAGTGGCGGCGGAGATTCCAGAGTCCATTCTGCTTGCTCGGGCAGAAATCGATACTAGCACGCGCTATTCGGACGGTCAAAAAGCGCGAAACGGTTGCGAAGCGGCGCGGGCGAGGGAGATAATCCGGCGCAATGTCTACCGTACCCGGCGCAATGCGTGATAACTCCTCACAGCGCTCGTTCGCGCCGCTGTTGATTCTGCTGGGCCTCGCGATCGTCATCAATTACGTGGACCGCGGAAATCTTTCCATCGCCGCACCGGTCATCAAAAACGAACTGCAGCTTTCCGCAACGCAGCTGGGCATTTTGTTTTCGGCGTTCTTTTACACCTACACCGCGCTGCAATTTGTGATTGGCGGGATCGTGGACCGGTGGGGAGCCAACCGGGTGTTGAGTGCCGGATTGCTGATCTGGTCGGCGGCCACGGTCGCGATGGGTTTCGCCGGTGGATTCATCGCCTTGCTGGCACTGCGCCTGCTCCTTGGCATAGGGGAGTCGGTGGCATTCCCGTGCACGTCAAAAGTGATCGCGCAAAACGTTCCGCCGGAAAATCGAGGCTTGGCGAATGGAGTGGTGACGGCCGGACTGAAGCTGGGGCCCGCGATCGGAGCCTTCGGCGCGGGCATGCTGATCGCGAAATACGGCTGGCGGCCGGTCTTTTGGGGAATGGGCATCTTGAGTCTGCTGTGGCTGCCGGCATGGTGGAGATGGAAACCGCGCGAGCAGGCGGTGGAGAACGAAGGCTCGTCCGCGATCGGGCACCTGCAGATTTTCGCGCAACCCTCGTTCTGGGGATGCGCCGCGGGGCATTTCTCCTTCAACTATCTTTCCTACTTTTTCCTGACCTGGCTACCTCTCTATCTCTCGCACGAGCGGCACCTCTCGCAGCAAGAGCTCGCGCGATATGCAGGCGCCTACTACCTGGTGGATTCTGCCTCCGCGCTCGCGACAGGCTGGCTCTGCGATCGATGGATCCAGCGTGGCGCACGCGCGTCATTGGTGCGCAAGGCAGCATCGGCGGGAGGCGCAGTTACCGCAGCGGTTGCGATGATTGCCTGCGCTTTTGCGGAAACCGGCTCTTACTACCCGTGGCTGTTGCTGGCCGGAGTCGGTTCGGGCGCAGCCGGCTGCGGCGTCTTTCTTTTCGCCCAGACCATCGCCGGGCCGCGCGCAGTTGGCCAATGGTCTGCTTTGCAAAATGGCATCGGGAACTTCGCCGGGCTGATCATGCCAACGCTGACGGGATTTCTGGTTGACCGCAGCGGCCATTACTTTTCCGCTTTCGCGCTGGCAGCGGCGATTTCCGTGGCGGGCGCGGTCGTGTGGGCAGTTGGAGTGCGTTTTGCGCCGGTAAACTGGCAGCAGTCCGGCGAACAGAGAAGCAACGCATGACGAAAATGTTACTCGCGATTGCCATGCGCTCCTTGCCGCAACGCTTTGGGGTCAGGTAAAGTCTGTTTTGGAGACAGCGATGCCCTACGGTCCAGTCCTGTGTTCGCAGTGCGACAAGCCGGAATACCAGTGCACGTGCGAAAAGTACTGCGGCATTTGCAAAGGAATGGACAACGTACGCTTGTGCATGGACGGTTTGTATTACTGCCCGGATTGCAGGGAAGCCTGCGACGTAGCTCTCGCGGAGTCCCGTGACCACTGACCCCAAACGAATTGAAATTCGCCTAGATTCCGACTTGCGTTTGGCTGCGGCGGCGGGCGGTGCGGTGCGGCTCCTGGCGGAAACGGCCGGCATTCCTGAAGAAGTTTCTAAAGAGTTTCAAGAAGCGACGATCCGCGCTTGTACCAAGGCGTTCGAAGCGCATCCGACGGATTCCCATACCGTGGAGTTGCTGGTGTTTGGCGACCGGCTTGAAGTTGCTGTGGATGCGAATGCCGGAGCATCCGCGATTCGCCTCATTCGTTCCGTGGTTCCTCTGCGCTGACGAAATCATCTGCAAAAAATAAAACAGGCAGGCTCGACGCCTGCCTGCGAGTCCTGGATTTTCGTGTTCGTCACATCTTCAATGCGAAGGTGTTTTTCTTGATCAGCGAAGTCATCTGATCGTCCGTGAGGGAGAGCCGCAGGACGACGCGGTCGCCCGCGGGATTCACCTGGGCCTGGCTTAGAAGATCGGCGAGGTCCTGATTCTGTCCCTGACCTCGCTGCTTGGCCTGATATTGCTGGTAAACGAGAGCAAGCTGCATCAATTGAGCGAGGGTGTTGGCGTCGTCCGTGCTGCCGCAGATGGCTTGGAATTTTCCATCCACACCGCCGCTGGCCTGGATGTTCAGGATCAGGTTCTGCATGCGCGTGACAAGCTTTTGCGCTTCGGGAAATTGCTGAATCTGCGGGGCGAGTTGCCGAACGGCCAAGCGCGTGTACGCCGGATTGAGCACCGCCCAAACCACGCCGCTGCCGTTGGCTTCGTTGATCAGCGAATACATCTTGTCGTTGCGCAACAGGCCTTCGGCGCCGCCGTAGCGAATGTCGAGCATTTTTTCGAGAACGTTGCGGTGGCCGAAAGCGGCCGTGTTGGAATCGAGGAAGAGAAAGAAGAGATCGTTCGCGCCGGAGCCGCTGCCGAAGGCGTACATCGTGAATCCGTGGGAGTTGAAGGTCGGCAGCTTCTGCGCCTTGAAAAATGCTTCCGTGGAGTGGGGGTTGTAGTTGCCCATGGCAATGCCGGCGACTTCCTCGCCTGTAGGCACCGCGTCAGAGCCCACGCCGGCGTTTTTTTCGTTCACTCCTTCGGCAACCAGACCCCACGCGAGTTCTTCGACTTGCGTGTTCGGATCAACTCCGGCCGACGCCAGGAATTTCTCGAACTGGCGGAAGCGCTCCGGAAGAAGTTGCTGCTGCAATTGTGGAAACCATTTTTGCGACCGCGCCTGCTTCAGGTTGGCGTACGCGAATTCCCCGACGTTTTTGGGGAAAAGAGCGATGGTGTCGGGCCCGACGCGCTGGGCGCGGGAAACGTTGGCGCCGGCCAGCGCCGCTGCTAGAACCCCCGCCGCCGCTGCCATCCGCAGAAAGGTCTTCCTCATTGAATGCTCCTTGCTATTGTTCTTGCAGTGCCGGGCTTAAGCGACGGGCGCTGCGCCGAGTTTATCCCGCAGAGCGGTGATGGCTTGTCGTTTCGCCGCCACGTAAGCTGCATCTTTGATGCCGTCGAGGTTGATTTCGACGTTGGCGATTGCGCCCCGCGCGCCGGCTTCGGCCATCAATCTGGCCACCTTTAAGTCTGACTTCATGGATGCCGCGGCGATAGTCTCCAGTTGTCCCAAACGTTCGAAGAGTGCAACTGCCCGTTCGGCCACTTTCAGGGGCACTTCCGCCGCTCCCTTGGTGGTGGTCTGGATCGCTTCCTCGCGCCGGGCGGTTTCGGCCGAGCCGCCCTGAGGAAGCTTGAATGCCGCCATTACGGCATCGTAGGAGGCGGCGTCGGCTTCGATCGCCTCGGTGAGGGCATGGGCTTCGCGGCGCAGCGCATCGAGATGCTCGGAAAGCTTTTCTACGTGGGGCGCCTGGGATTTCTTCTTGCGGGAGAGGCCGGCGACCATTTGGCCGAGCGCCGCCGCCAATGCAGCCGCGAACGCGGATACGCTCCCCCCTCCGGGAGTCGCAGTGGGTTCGGCTACGGCATCCACGAAAGGGCGTGCCAGTAAGGCGAGATGGCCGACTTTCTTTTCTTCGAGCGGTGCTCCCGTCAGCGCCGCCGTGAGTTTGTTTTCGAAAACCTGCGAAGGAGAAAAGTTTTCCAGCTGCAGAAAGTAGTCGGCAGCCATTTCGATGGCCTTTTTCGGAACCAGGCCGACGATTTCGCTGCCCACCGGAACCGCTCCGTATCGCGCGGCTTCGCGTTTCACCATGTCGTAAACACGATGCATCGGGGTCTGCTCGTAGTCGGTGAGATTGATGGAGACCTGTGCGATGTTGCGAGCTTTCAGGTCCACACCCATGGATTTGACGTAGCGCAAACCGCCGCTCGAAAAGCGAATGGCCTTGGCGATTTTGTTGGCTATGCCCACGTCGGGGGTATTCAGGTTGACGTTGTAGGCGATGAGAAACTTGCGCGCGCCGACAACCGTGACGCCGGCGGTCGGATGAAGCTTAGGCTCGCCGACATCGGGCTGGCGGTCGTGATTTTTCTTGAGTTCCTCGCGCAGGCCTTCGAACTGGCCGCGGCGAATGTTTTCCAGATTGACGCGATCGGGGCGGGTGGCCGCGGCTTCGTAGAAGAAGACCGGAATGCGGAAGCGCTTCCAGATTTCATTGCCCACGCGGCGAGCCAGGGCCGCGCAGTCTTCAAGCGAAACTCCTTCCACCGGAATGAAGGGAACTACATCGGTTGCACCGACGCGCGGGTGAGCGCCAGCGTGGTGCGTCATGTCAATCAGTTCGACCGCTTTGCCGGTACCGAGCAGGGCCGCTTCGGCGACAGCGTCGGGTTCGCCAGCCAGTGTAATGACAGAGCGGTTGTGGTCGGCGTCCATCTCGTGGTCGAGCACCCAGACGCCCGGGACCTTGCTCATGGTCTGGATCAGCGTGTCCACTTTGCGGGCATCGCGTCCTTCGCTGAAATTCGGCACACACTCGATCAGTCGTTTCATGAAAAGATCACCGCCGCTTCAGATGAATCTTGATCTAGCGGCCCCGCTGGTGGCCGATGCCAACCCGTGCTGTGCTGCTGAACCGGAGTCAAATCGCATTAGCGCGATAGCGTCAATCGCGCATGTGAATCACTTCACCGCGTTTCATGGTGAGCCAGCAAGTGTTCACACCAAAATAGTAGGGAATTTCGCGATAGTCCGCCACCTCGAAGACCGCGAGGTCGGCTTGCTTGCCGGCTTCGATGGAACCAACCTTCCGGTGGCGGCCGAGCGAATAGGAGGCGTTGATGGTCGCGGCGGCGATGGCTTCGGCCGGCGTCATGCGCAGCTGGGTGCAGGCTAGGGCCAGCACCATGGGCATGCTCAGCGTCGGACTGGTGCCGGGGTTGAAGTCGGTCGCCAGGGCGACGATGGCCCCCGCTTCAATCAGCTTGCGAGCGGGAGCGTACTGCTTCAGTCCAAGATGGAAATCGCAGCCGGGGAGCAGGGTGGCGACGGTGTTGGACTTTGCCAGCGCACGAATGTCAGCGGGTTTTAGATATTCGAGATGATCGCAACTGGCGGCGCCCAGTCGGACGCCCAGGTCCGTCGCTCCGGTGTTGGAGAGCTGTTCAGCATGAACGCGTGGGCGGAGGCCATGCTTCTTGCCAGCCTCGAGAACTTGCCGAGATTCGGCCACCGAGAATGCGCGGCGTTCGCAGAAGACGTCGCAGTATTCTGCCAGGCCGTTTTCCGCTACTTCGGGGAGCAGTTCCTGTTCGAGGAGTTTCAGATAATCGCCCGTGCCACTTGCCTTGTTGCGGTACTCCGCTGGCACCACATGCGCGCCCAGGAACGTCGAGACGATCTCAATCGGCTGCTCGGCCGAGAGCTCCTTGTGGAGCGACAGAATTCTCAGTTCGCTCGTGAGATCGAGGCCATAGCCGCTCTTGGCCTCGATGGTCGTGGTCCCGTGCTCCGCAAATCGCTCAAGGAAAAGCTGCGCCCTCGCCTTTAGGTCTTCCGAACTGGTGGTCCGGAGTTTGCCGACAGAATTGAGGATTCCGCCGCCTTTGCGAGCAATCTCTTCGTAACCCACGCCCTGAATCTTCAGTTCGTACTCTTCCACGCGGCTTGCGGCATGAATCAGGTGAGTGTGCGAATCAACGAAGCCCGGCAGGACCACGCGGCCATCGAGATCGAGCAGTTCGGCGGACTTGCTTTCCTTCAGCTTCTCGACCTTTGCAGCGGGGCCTACGGCTGAAATCATGCCGTCAAGGAGCAGAATTGCTCCATCGCGAAGAACGGCGACGTCGGCAAGCGCTTGGCCGCGGCGCGGCGCGCGACCGCCGACCGTCACGATCTGTGAAGCTCCGCGAATCAGCAGGGAAGTGCTCACCGCCCGACTATTATGCTTGAACTTGCGAGCCGGCTCTAAGCGGTGGCGGCCTTCGCCTTGTAAGCCGGGGCAAACACTTCCTCCGCGAACGCTTCAATGGAAGTCGGGGTTGTGTTCTTTTCCGAACGCGGTTCCTCGGGATTGAGCAGGCCTTCGTTACCGGCTTCGTGCATTTCGGTCATCAGGCTGGCGGTTTTCTTCGGCACACCGAGCTGCTTGATGCCTTGTTCGACGAGGAACGCCGGGAATTTCTGATAGGAAAGTTTTGCATTCCCGATGGCGGCTCCGATTGCGGCGGCGGCTTCGTCGTGAGAAACGTCCCGCTGCCCCAGCATTTCCTGTGTTGAGAATCCGCTGAAGTCCAATGCTTTGAGGCGGTCCGCCGCGTATTCTCCGACGTCGCGCGTAGCGATCATCGGCATCTTCAGATCGCCGCGAATTCCGCCCGCAAAAAATCCCATCGCCTGCACCAGCGGTATCATCATCATGAAGTTTTCCATGAAGTACGCGGGGCGGAGAAACAGTGCCGAGAGCTGAGGTATCCGTTTGAGTTTTACTTCCAAGCGATGAAGCGTGACGATCGGTCCGGTACGCTCGGCGTGCTGCGCGCCGATGCTGCTCAACGCGACAACGTGCGAAACGCCGGACTCTTTGACGGCGGTTGCTATCGCGCTGCTGATGGAATCCGCCGCCGCGATGAAATCCTCAGCGTGGATCTGCGGCGGAATCAGCAGGTAGGCGCCCTTCGCTCCCGCAAGAACACCGGTCAGAGCCGCTTGGTCGTTCAGATCCACCGAGTCTACGTCAGCGCCTAGTCGCGCCAGCGCGCTCAATTTAGATGCATCACGTCCCACCGCGCGAACCTTCTCGCCGTTCTCCAACAGCTTTCGTGCCGCGACCGATCCGGTATTCCCGGAAGCTCCCAAGACTACGTGCATTCGGCTCTCCTGATTTGTAGATGCGAGCTGCTATTGTCTGGCTGTACGGCAAGCCGGTGAAGCCCATGACGTGAAGAAGATCCTTCACGAGCCCATCGGTATCTTCAAGCCCTTTTCTTTCGCAAACGCAATCGCTTCCGGATAACCCGCATCCGCATGGCGGATAACTCCCATTCCCGGGTCGTTTGTCAACACCCGTTCGATACGTGCGGCCATCTCCTTGGTTCCGTCCGCGACTGTGACCTGGCCGGAATGCTGGGAGTAGCCAATTCCCACGCCGCCGCCGTTGTGAATCGAAACCCACGAAGCGCCACTGGCGGTGTTCACCAGCGCATTCAGGAGTGGCCAATCCGCCACCGCATCCGAGCCGTCCCGCATGGATTCCGTTTCACGGTAGGGCGAAGCGACCGAACCGCAATCCAAGTGGTCGCGCCCCATGACCACCGGCGCCTTCAGCTCCCCCTTTGCCACAAGCTGGTTCAGAGCCAAGCCGAATTTGTCCCTCTCTCCGTATCCCAACCAACAGATACGCGACGGCAGGCCCTGAAATTTCACGCGCTTTTGCGCCAAGGTGATCCAGCGGCGCAAGTGTGCGTTTTGCGGAAACAGTTCGAGCACCAGCTGATCGGTGCGCGCTATGTCCGATGGCTCGCCGGATAGCGCCGCCCAGCGAAATGGCCCTCTGCCCTCGCAGAAGAGCGGACGTATGTATGCGGGTACGAATCCGGGGAAGTTGTAAGCATCTTTTACGCCTTGTTGGTGGGCGAAGGTCCGGATGTTGTTGCCGTAGTCAAACGTGACCGCGCCGAGCTTCTGCAGATCGAGCATCCCTTGGACGTGATCGGCCATCGCTTTTAACGAGCGCTTTTTGTACTCGTCGCGATCTTTCTTGCGCAGCTCCAGCGCCGCTTCGAGCGTCATGCCATTCGGAACGTAGCCGCCGATTGGGTCATGAGCACTGGTCTGGTCCGTCAGCAAGTCCGGAACCACGCCGCGTTTTGCCAACTCCGGTATCAGGTCGGCGCAATTGCCTACCAATCCGACCGAAGTGGCTTCGCCCTTACGCACCGCGTTTTTCAAAATGCGCAGCGCCTCGTCGAGGCTGTTGACCATCACATCGAGGTAGCCGGTTTTCAGCCGCTTTTTGATGCGTTCTGGGTCCACATCGATTCCGAGAAACGCCGCGCCGTTCATGGTCGCGGCAAGCGGCTGGGCGCCACCCATCCCGCCAATACCACCGGTGACCACCAGCTTGCCTTTCAGGTCGCCGCCAAAATGCTTGGCGGCCGCCGCTGCGAATGTCTCGTAAGTGCCCTGCAAAATCCCCTGCGTCCCGATGTAAATCCAGCTCCCCGCCGTCATCTGGCCGTACATCATCAGACCGGCGCGATCGAGTTCGTGGAACTGGTCCCAATTGCTCCACTGCCCAACCAGGTTGGAATTGCACAGCAGCACCCGCGGCGCATATTCGTGGGTGCGAAAGATGCCCACCGGCTTGCCGGACTGTACCAGCAGCGTCTCGTCGCCCTCAAGCCGGCGCAGCGAATCGACGATGGCGTGAAAGCTTTCCCAGTTCCGCGCAGCTTTGCCTGTTCCTCCGTAGACCACCAGATCTTCGGGCTTTTCCGCTACCTCGGGATCGAGATTGTTCATCAACATGCGCAGCGCCGCTTCCTGCTGCCAGCCCTTCGAGGAAATCGTGGTTCCGCGAGGCGCCCGAAATGGCCCTCGCGAGAGCCGAGCGGCCGCGTCCGGATTCGTGACGGTCGTACTCATCGCATTCTCTCCTCGGTCATCTTAGCGCACCGCTGTCAATTCTGCTGAAAGCGCAAGACAGCAGGCGGTCGGCGCAAAAAATTGACGGTTCCATGTCGTGTCGCATACCATGCGCGTCATACCTTTCGCAGCATCGTGCCTGATGAACCTGAATGTTGGAATTGTCGGCGGCGGGAATATTTCGCAGACGCACGCGCGTGCGGCGCGCCAAATTTCCGGTGTCAACGTCGCCGCTGTGTACGGCGCGAATCCAGACAAGGTGGTGCGGATGGCGGCCGAACAAGGCGCCACGCCCTATACCGACTTTGAGAAATTCCTTGCGCACCGGCCGATGGACTTTGTCGCGATCGGAAGTCCCTCTGGTCTGCATGCCGAGCAGGGAATTGCCGCCGCGCGCCGCGGCTTGCATGTCCTTAGCGAGAAGCCTCTCGATATTACAACCGCGCGGGCGGACTCCCTTATTGCCGCGACCGACAAAGCCGGGGTCAAACTCGGCGTCTTTTTCCAGGATCGCTTCAAAGCCGACCTGCTGCGGGTTAAGGGCTGGATGGACGCGGGAGTGCTGGGTAAGCCGATTCTCGGCGACGCCCGCGTCAAATGGTTTCGCCCCGAAAGCTACTACGCGGACTCTCATTGGCGCGGCACGCTTGGCCTTGACGGCGGCGGCGCTTTGATCAACCAAGCGATCCACACCGCCGACCTGTTACTTTGGCTTTTTGGCGACGTAAGCGCGGTACATGCCGTTAGAAAGACCGCTCTGCACCAGATCGAAGCCGAAGACACCCTCGTCGCCACGCTCGAATTCGCAAACGGCGCGATAGGCACCTTGCAGGCAACCACGTCCGTCTACCCCGGCTATCCGCGCCGTGTCGAACTGACCGGATCCGAAGGCACCGTGATCATCGAACACGACCGCCTGGTCGCCGCCGACCTGCGCAATGCGCCGAGCGACTTCCGAAGCACCGGCGACGATCAGAATACGAGCGCCCGTTCGGCGACGGTAAGCGACGTGCGCGGACACCAGGCCGTGCTGGAAGACTTCATTCACGCCATGCAGACCAACGCCACGCCTCGCTGTGCTGGCGCCGAAGCGCGGCGCAGCGTCGCACTGGTCGAAGCCATTTACGCGGCGTGCGCATCGGGCAGGCGCATTGAACTAAGGTCAGCTTCTTAGATCGCAGCAAGAGGGGAGCGTTGCGGTGCAGATCAAAGTTTTTCCCGACAAAAACTCGTTGAGTCGCGCTGCCGCCAGGCACGCCGCCGACTCCCTCCGTTCCCTCCTGCGCGAGAAGAGCGTGGTGCGGCTGGTTGCCGCCACGGGCGCCTCACAGTTCGAGTTTCTCGATGCGCTCACCTCCCTGCCGGACATCGATTGGCCGCGGCTGGAGGTCTTTCACCTGGATGAGTATGTCGGCTTGCCGATCACGCACCCCGCCAGCTTTCGCAAGTATCTCCTGGAGCGTCTCATTCACAAAACCGGTATCAAGAAATTTCATGGGCTGAATGGCGTGCTGGACCCGCAAACCGTAATTCAGCAGGTAGGTTGCGAACTCCTTGCCTCTTCGGTTGATCTCGCCTTTGTCGGCATCGGTGAAAACGGCCACCTTGCATTCAATGATCCGCCCGCCGATTTTGCTACCGACGAGCCGTACCTCGTCGTGGAGCTGGACGAGGCTTGCCGTCGGCAGCAACTCAACGAGGGCTGGTTTGCCAGCCTCGACGAAGTTCCGCGCAAAGCCATCTCCATGTCCGTCCGGCAGATCCTGCGCGCGAAGGAAATCATCGCGGTCGTCCCGGACGCCCGCAAAGCCCCCGCCGTCCGGGCTTGCCTCGAAGGGGAGATCCATCCGGCGGCTCCCGCTTCTATTCTGCGCAAGCACCCCAACACCTCCATTTACCTCGATAAAGCTTCTTCCGCGTTTCTAGACCATCAGACACTCGCGCGATTCGGCGCAACGCAGGCCGGGTGATGGCCCGATCCGCGGCAAACGCAGCGCCGAGGGAGCCGTACATCGCTAATCTTCGTTGGTGGATTGGCGGCCTGCTCTTCGCTTCCACGGTCATCAACTACATTGACCGCCAGACCCTCTCCTCCCTTTCGCCCTTTCTCATTCCGCACTACCACTGGACCAACACCGACTACGCCAATCTCCTCATCACCTTCCGCATCGCCTACGCTTTCGGGCAAGCGCCCGCCGGACGGATCATTGACCGCGTTGGCACCCGCCGCGGCCTCAGCATTTCCGTGCTCTTTTACTCCCTCATCTCCATGGCTACCTCCCTGGCCTCTGGTTTTCGCAGTTTCGCCGGTTTTCGGTTTTTTCTCGGCCTCGGCGAATCTTTCAACTGGCCCGGCGCGGCCAAGGCCGTTTCGGAATGGTTTCCGAGGCGCGAACGTGGACTCGCCGCCGCGCTCTTTGACAGCGGTTCTTCCATCGGAGGAGCCATCGCGCCGTTCATCGTCGTGCCAATCTACTATCGCTGGGGCTGGCAGCCAGCGTTTGTGATTCCCGGGCTCTTGGGATTTGTTTGGCTCTACGTCTGGCGCCGCAGCTACTACCTTCCCGCCGAACACCCGCGCGCCTCGCCCGCCGAGCGCGACATGATTCTTTCCGACACCGCCGAAACGAAAGCGCCTGCCGAGCAGCGCGGCCCCTGGCTGGCGCTATTGAAGCTTCCGCAGACTTGGGGCGCCATTGCCGCCAAAACCCTAACCGACCCCGTCTGGTTTTTCATCGCCGACTGGTTTCCCTTGTATCTGATAGCCAAAGGAATTCCCGCCAAGACCGGACTCATGGCCTTCTGGGTTCCCTTTGTCGGCGCCGATTTGGGCAACTTTTTTGGCGGATGGGCTTCCGGTTATCTCATCAAGCGAGGATGGTCGCTCGGTGCGGCTCGCAAGGCCGTCGTGATTTTCGGCGGTATTGGTGTCACGCTGCTCATTCCCACCATCTTTACTACGAATCTCGTGGCCATTGCCTCGCTCTTTGGCCTGGCGACGTTTTGCTACGCGGCTTTTTCCACTATCGCCAATGTCCTGCCTTCTGATCTTTACACCGGCGGCTCGGTCGCTTCCGTTTTCGGTTTCGGCGGCACCGGAGCCGGCATCGGCACGATCATTGCCTTCAAGTTGATCGGATATTTTGCCGACGCCGGCCAAACGCTGCCCGGCCAGACCTTCGACAAAATTGTCGTGGTCGCCGGTCTGATCCCGCTGCTTGGAATGTTTTTGGTGTTGCTGCTGGTGCGCAACACGCGCGCTACCGAGGAAGGGCTGGTGCGTCCCGTTTAGGCCGGTGGCGTCTCAAGCGTCATCTCCGGAGTTCCCGCAATCGCCGCTCGATGAATCTTCGCTCCGGCCCTTGCTGCATCAGTTCGAGAGCCCGCGTGTAGGATTTCCGCGCTTCATCATTTCGTCCGAGCCGCCGGCACAATTCCGCTCGTCCCGCGTGCGCGAACGAATAGTCAGGAAGTTCGCCGGTCGCCAGCAATTTGTCGATCAAGAGCAGGCCCTGGACAGCTCCGTCGCGCATGGCGATCGCGACCGCCCGGTTCAATTCCACTACTGGCGACGGGTCAATCTTATTCAGCAGATCGTATAGTCCGACGATCTCGTTCCAATCCGTGACCGCGCTGCCGGGCGCTTCGGCGTGGATGGCTGCAATCGCGGCCTGCAAGGTGTACGCACCGACGTTGCGCGTCGCTAGTGCCTGCCGCACCAAACCCACTCCCTCGAGAATTTGTTCGCGGTTCCACCGTGACCGGTCCTGATCCTCCAGAAGCACCACCTCGCCGTCCGCCGTCGTTCGTGCCGATCGTCGCGATTCTTGCAGAAGCATTAACGCCAGCAGTCCGCTCGCTTCCGAGTCAGGCTCCGGCAGCAGGGTGATGAGCAGCCGGGTCACCCGGATCGCTTCCTCGGCCAACTCGCCTCTGGTCAGGCTTTCTCCCGAGGATGCCGAATATCCTTCGTTGAAAATCAAATAAATCACGTGCAGCACGATCTCCAACCGCTCGTGCAGTTCGGCCAGCCCCGGAACCTCGTAGGGAATCCTCGCCTCGCGAATCTTGCCCTTGGCGCGCACGATTCGCTGCGCGACGGTCGGTGCGGTGGTTAAAAATGCGCGCGCAATCTCTTCCGTGGTCAGTCCGCAGACTTCCCGCAAGGTTAATGCGATCTGAGCGTCGGGTGGCAACGACGGATGGCAGCAAACGAAAATCAGCCGCAGCCGGTCGTCTTCGAGCTCGGGAACTTCTCCTGCCTGCGCTGTGGCGGTCCGAAGGGACTTGGCAAGCTCGGTTGCTACGGCATCAAACCTCGCCCGCCGCCGCAGCGTGTCCACCGCCTTGAATCGTCCCGCCGACACCAGCCAGGCGCGCGGATTTTCCGGCACTCCGTCGCGCGGCCACGTCGCGATCGCCGCCGCAAACGCGTTCTGCAGTGCTTCCTCCGCCAGGTCAAAGTCACCAAGCAGCCGGATGAGCGTCGCGAGGATCCGCCGCGACTCCGTCCGGTAAATCTCCTCGACTCTTTCGGCAATGGGGCCGCCCGCGTCCATCAGCCGCGCTTGTCCCAGGGTTCTTTGTCGGCCAGTGCGCGCACGGGCCGCACCTCGACGCTTCCTACACGCGCCGAAGGAATCTTGGACGCGACGCGAATCGCCTCGTTCAGGTCTTTCGCTTGAATCAGCACGAATCCGCAAAGCTGTTCCTTGGTTTCCGCAAATGGCCCGTCCGTTGCCGACAACTTGTTTTTGCGAACTCGCAGCGTGGTTGCGGTCTCGACCGATTGCAGCGCTTGCGCGGCCAAGAAGTACCCGGCGTCCCGCATCTCTTTGTCGTAGGCCAGCGAATCCGCGTCCAGTTGCTCGAACTCCTTGTCCGGCAGCGCAGCCAATTTCGCTTCTTCCGTATAAACAATGCACAGATACTTCATTCCGTTCCTCCCGAGAAGCCTCTAAAGTCCGCACTTCTATCGGATAGTCGTTTGCCACCAGCGGAATTCGACATCCGGCGCGCCTTTCCTAAGTTCTATGTTTTTCATCACTTGGCCGCCGGGACTGGTTCGGGGCGCGGCTCGGGCCTGCCTTCCGTCGTCCGATCCCGGAAATTTTCTTCCCCGCAGTGTCGAATTCCGCCAAGCCCCTTCGACTATCGCACAGGAGAGGGATACATGTGCCCGTCTTGCATTCCTGCTCTGCCGATGCTGGCCGGCGCGCTGTCCGGCGGCGGCTTTATTCTCGGCCTTCGCCGCCTGCTCGCCGGCTCCTGGGCCAAGGTCAAGACGCCAGAAAGGCTTTCGTTTCCGTTAAAGGAGAAAAATTCATGACTTCAGTCTCGCCAGCAAATCCCAAGATTGTCTCGCGTTCCGAGTGGTCTGACGCTCGTCTCGAGCTGCTCACGCGCGAAAAGGAACTCACCCGCCAGTACGACGCGGTTGCCGTGGCACGCCGCAGTTTGCCCTGGGTCAAAGTCGAAAAGGAATACGTCTTTGAGGGGCCCGCAGGCGAAGTGACGCTCGCCCAACTGTTCGAGGATCGCACCCAGCTCATCGTCCGTCACTTCATGTTCGCTCCCGGCTGGAGCGAAGGCTGCGTCGGCTGCTCTTTCCTTGCCGACCATATCGACGGCGCTCGCATCCATCTTGAACAACACGACGTTTCCTTCGTCGCCATTTCCCGCGCTCCCTATCGAGAAATCGCGGCATTCCAGAAGCGAATGGGCTGGCAATTCCGCTGGGTGTCCTCCTACGCCAGCGACTTCAATTACGACTACCACGTGTCGTTCCGTCCCGAAGAAATCGCCAGCGGCAAGATCTATCACAATTTCCAGTTGCGTGAAGCCGTCAGCGAAGAACGTGCTGGAAACAGCGTCTTCTCGAAAGGCCCCGACGGCACCGTATTCCACAGCTACTCCACTTATGGTCGCGGAGACGAACTTCTCGTCGGCGCCTACATGTATCTCGATCTCACGCCGAAAGGCCGCGACGAAAGGGCGCGCGGCAATCTCACGGATTGGGTCCGCCACCACGATCGCTACGGCGCCGGAGGCTCTGTCGACATGCAGGGCAGGTACGTAGCGCCAGAAACGTCTGACTCGTCCGGTGTCCAGAAGTGTTGTTCCGACGGAACTTAGGTTTCCAGTAAGACTGCCAGCCGGGGCGCAAGGCCGCGTATCGCTTCCGCGTCGCGCATTTGCCGCTCAATTGCGGCCTCTGCCTGAATGGGTTACAGTCAGGTCAGATGCCCGCCACCAGCTGCGGCACCGAAGTATGAGCTACGGCACTCTCCCCTCCAAGATGCTGCATGCGGTGGACACGTGGCCCAGTCCCCGCGCTCAAATGTTTCGCACTCCATCCGGCTGGCAAAACATTTCCAGCGAAGAATTTCTCCGCCGCACCGCCGGCCTGGCCCAAGCGTTTTTTGAACTTGGCGTAAAACCCGGCGACCGCGTCGGCCTGTTCTGCGGCAATCGCCCCGAGTGGCACACGGCCGACTTTGCCATCAACGGCAACGGCGCCGTTACGGTTCCTGTCTATTTCAAGGAATCGCCTGACCGCATGGCCTACATCCTGAACCATGCGGAAACGCGCGTCGTTTTTGTTGTGGGCAAAGAGCAGCTCGTCACGCTGCTGGCCATCCGCGACCAATTGCCGAGCCTCGAACACATCGTAGTAGCCGATGCCGGCGACGGGGTCCCGAACGACTGCTTGCGCTACGAAACCTTGATTGCCTCGGCGGGCGGCGGCGAAGTCGCCTCCTACCGCATGCGTGCCTCTCAGGTTCTGCCCGGCCAGCTCGCTTCCATCATCTACACCTCCGGGACGACCGGCGAGCCCAAGGGGGTAATGCTCACGCACGCGAATTTCTGTTCCAACGTCACCGACGTCGGCTCCGACTTCGCTCTACACTCTCATCTGGACGTCGCCATTTCCTTTCTGCCGCTGGCGCACGTTTACGGCCGCACCCTCGACTATCTCTACCTCTTCAACGGCGTGCCGGTCGCCTATGTGGACGTCGTGGAAAACGTCGCGGCAGCGCTTCTCGAAATCCGCCCCACGGTTATGGCCGCGGTGCCGCGCGTCTTCGAAAAAATTTACGCCCGCTTGATGGAGCAGGGAAGCGCCGCTCCCGGCTTCAAGAAAAAGGTCTTTGCCTGGGCCATGCACGTCGCCGAACGCTCCGCATCCTGGCGTTGCGGCGAATCATCGGCCGGACCGCTGGTCAAAATAGAGTGGGTTTTGGCGGATAAGCTCGTCTACCAGAAAATTCGTGAAGGCACCGGCGGTCGCCTGCGCATCGTCTGTTCCGGCGGAGCGCCGCTGTCGCGCGCGCTCTGCGAATTTTTCTGGAGCGTCGGCATCCCCATCTATCAGGGCTACGGCCTAACCGAAACTTCGCCGATCGTCTCCAACAATTTCCCCCGCAACCGCCCGGGCAGCTCCGGTCAGCCCATCCCCAACTGCGAAGTGAAGGCAGCCGACGACGGCGAAATCCTCGTTCGGGGGCCGATGGTCATGCAGGGATACTACAAATCGCCCGAAGCTACTCGCGAAGTCATTGACGAAGACGGCTGGTTTCACACCGGCGACATCGGCTACCTCGACAAGGACAACTACCTTTTCATCACCGACCGCAAAAAGGATTTGATCAAAACGTCAGCGGGAAAATTCATTGCCCCGCAGCCCATCGAAAATTCGCTGAAAACCAGCCCATACATAACCAACGCAATGGTGGTTGGCGACCGCCGCAAGTTCGTCGTCGCCCTGATCGTTCCCAACTGCAAAACGGTTTCCGCCAAGGCCGCCGAGCAGGGAATTGCCATCGCAACGGGAGAGGAAGTCGCAGCCCATCCCTTCACGCGCACTTTGGTGCATGCCGAGATTCAGCGCCTCACCACCCATCTGGCTCAGTTCGAAACGATCAAACGCTTTGCGTTGCTCCCAGGCGACTTCACCTTCGACAACGGCGCGTTGACCTTCACCATGAAGCTCAAGCGCCGCGTCGTCGAAGAGCAGTATCACGACGCCATCGAATCCCTTTACGCTAATGTCTCCGAACCCCGCCCCGTCATCCAGCAATAGTTCGCGGCTCGACGCCGCTTTGCCCTCCCGGGGGTCCGTCATCGATTCTGACTTTTCAACCATGAACCGCCTCTTGATTTGTCGCCCGCAGCGCACCGTTCTACAATTCCTTGTGAGGGATTGACATGCCAGACCATCTGGTCATCGCCGGCCGCGCCTTTTCATCGCGGCTCATCGTTGGCACCGGCAAATACCGCAGCTTCCAGGAAATGGCACGCGCTCACGCAGCCTCCGGCGCGGACATGGTCACCGTCGCCGTCCGCCGCGTGAATCTCACCGACAAATCCAAAGAGTCCCTTCTCGACTTCATCCCGCGCGACAAGATGTTCATTCTTCCCAACACTGCCGGCTGCTACACCGCCGACGAAGCCGTTCGCACGGCGCGCCTCGCCCGGGAAGTCGGTCTTTCGAGCTGGGTCAAGCTCGAAGTCATCGGTGACCAGCAAACGCTCTACCCGGACACGGAACAACTCATCGAAGCCACCAGGATTCTCGTCAAGGAAGGGTTTGTCGTTCTTCCTTACACCAATGACGATTTGGTCGCCGCGCGTAAATTGATTGACGCCGGCGCCGCCGCGGTCATGCCTCTCGCCGCGCCCATCGGCTCAGGCTTGGGCGTGCAAAACCCGGCCGCCCTTCGCATTCTGCGCGAGCGCATCAATGAAGTTCCCCTGATAGTTGATGCCGGAGTGGGAACCGCTTCCGACGCGGCTGTGGCGATGGAACTCGGCGCCGACGGAATCCTGATGAATACCGCCATCGCCGAAGCCAGCGATGCGGAACTTATGGCCGAAGCCATGCGCGACGCCACCATCGCCGGACGCAAAGCCTATCTCGCCGGCCGTATGCCCAAAAAGCTCTACGCTTCCGCGTCGTCTCCGCTGGCTGGCGTCGTACGCTGAGCCCTCGCCTCCGGGCAGCGCGCTCCGCTCAATTCCTGGCCCGGTTCGCGCTCTTCAACGCCAGATCCGCCGAAACTCTTTCCCATTGTCCGTTACGAGCACCAGGTCGGCCGCCAATGCGTGTGCCAAAATCCGGGAAGCACTGTTTAGAATCGTGTCTACGCAGAATGAATGCGCCAGTACGGAAGAATATTCAGGCCTGCGCCTCGGCCGCCGCGGCTTTCTTGGCTTCCGCCGAATCGTAACTTTCGCCGTAAATCGCAGGCACTTTACTCCCCATCGGCCGTAGATAGGTAGAGAGTTGTCCCCGGTGGTGAATCGTGTGCAGCAGCCCGAACTGAATAAACGCAAAAGCTGGCTTCTGGAAGAGCCCGCGGAAGTCCACCATCTTGATCAAATGCTCGCCCGGCAACTTGGCGACAGCCTCAAAAAACGCAGCGTAGGTCTGCTCGTACCAGGCCGCCACTTCCCCGGGGGTTTTGACATTTTCAGGAATCGCCACGCTGCCCGGCACAAATACCCCGTCAATCACGGACTTTAGGAAAAAGTTGTCTGCGGCCGCGATATGCCGCAGCAGCTCGTTCGCGCTCTTGGCGTTAGGGTCCGGTCGGTAGTCGAGATTGCTGCCGGGCACCGCCGCAATCACCGACTTCGTGGTGCGGCTCTCGGTTTTGATGTTTCGCAGTAGCACGTTCTGTACCAGTGCATACGCTTGCTCAGCCGTCAGTTCATTCACCAGAGTTCTCCTTCTGAAACGGTTTTTTGAGAAGCCGGTCGCGGCGCTTTGGGCCCGCAAACGATGATCACCAACGCAGTACCAGGCAACTTGCGATCATGTCGTGTAGCGCCTGCTTCTTCTCGGTGAAGCCCGCCATGATGTAGCCGATCCCGAACGGAATCAGTCCGGAAATCATTTTGGCAAAAAATCGGCCCGACGCTCGGCCGAAAGAAATGCGATTGCCGTTGAGGTCGGTGACGGCCATGTTCAAAACCTTCTTGCCCGGTGTTGCTTGCCACTCCGAACTTTCGCAATATGCGTAGTAAAGCCATGCCCCCACGAGCCCGCCCAGAATAAAGATCCAAAGTGATGAGATGATCGCAAAGATGATGGCGGGGTCCGGTTGCTCTCCCGGGTGTATGTTCCGCAAGGCCGCCCCCAGGCCAGTCATCAGTGCCAGCGGGATCAGCAGCGCGCAGAACACCAGACCGGTAATCAACCCGTCGATCAAATACGCCAGGAACCGCAGCCAGAAGCCGGCATAGGCGCGCGATGGCGCTGGCAGCCAGTGCGGCGAAACCGCAATCCGCCCGGCCGGCCCGGCAAGCGCCGGCGTCCCCGCGACACCGGGAGAGGGAATCGCCGCGACCGGAGCGGCGCCGGAAACGGGCGTGCCGCAGTTTTGGCATAAGGCGATGCCGGCGGCGAGTTGGTTGCCGCATTTTGAACAGAACATGGATGCTCCTGGGTCGTCTGCGCGGTGACGATTTCTCTGACGGAATGGTATCGCAAGCCACCAACAACTGGAAGGCGGTGCCCGCCGCCATCAATCGATCACACCGTCAGAGAAAGCGAAGAGGGTCCGTCGTGTTCAAGAAAGGAACGCACGCGCTCGGCAAGAATTCCAAGACCATCTACTTTGGACACCACAGCGTCCACACCGACGTCTTCCGGCCGCGCGTCATGCATGGTGTAGAGAAGTATGGGAACGCTGGGCGCCAGCTTCTTGAGTTCCGCCGCGGCCATGTGTCCGCCCATTCCCGGCATCGAAAGGTCCAGAATAATCAGGTCAGGCTTGCACTCCTGAACCCGGATGATCGCTTGTCGGCCGTCGGTCGCTTCCTGGAAATTTTCCGCACCCGCATGTTTTGCCAGGAATTCCTTGAGTACGCGACGTAAGATATCACTGTCGTCCACGATGAGGACCGTATTGGACATGGTTGGTGTTGGTTGCCAGAGAGCGGACGAAGACAGATTGTCGGTCTGCGGCAAGGCTTTTTGAATACAGCGATGCCCGTAGAGTGCTTTACCAGTAAAGCTTGCTGCGCCGTAGCGTTATTTCTTGCGCGATTCCTTTGCGGACCTGCTGGACGAGTCGCCTGAAGGCTCGTTGGTTGGCGTGGTGTCTTTCACGTCGGCCTCCACGGTGACTTCCACTTCCGCACCCGGCTTCAGCTTTACTTTCACACCCTTCGAGTCTTCGAGCGTGTTTTCAATGCGGATTTCCTTGTAGAGATCGTCGGCGTCGTGGACGGAAATCTCCGCTTTCTCCGGCTGACCAGGTGCGAAAGGCTGGATAATTTTCCGCACGGTTGCGGGCTTCTTGACTTTCGGTTTGCTGGCCATGTTTTTCTCGGGGGCGGTCGAATTCTAACCTTCTAGAGCTTAGCAAATTTTGCCGCTGAAAGGCCTGTCTGCCGGGACAGTTCTGGGACTGTCCCCGGGAACAATGCTTCGGGCTAAGCGATTCTGCTGATTGCGCGCGGCAAAGCTCCGTCGATAATCACTCCTAGGCAACACGCTTTCACTCTCCAACGGGGCGCGGTACGAGAAGCCGCGCCCTCCTCCTTAACCCTACATCTTGCTGGCGGAATGCGCGACGGATGTAAACTTCTTTGGTGCCCGAACGCCTGCAAAAAATCCTGGCTGCTGCCGGCATCGCCTCTCGCCGCAAGTCCGAACAACTCATTCTCGCGGGCCGCGTCAGAGTCAACGGCGCCGTCGTCAAGGAGCTCGGCAGCAAAGCTGACCTCGCCGCCGACAAGATCACGGTTGACGGCAAGCCCCTCGCCGCACCGCAGCGGCACCTCTATTTCCTCCTGCACAAGCCCAAAGGCTACGTCACCACGGTCAGCGATCCCGAAGGCCGCCCCACCGTCATGGACCTTCTCGGCAAACTCCCCGAACGCGTCTATCCCGTCGGCCGCCTGGACTACGCCAGCGAAGGCTTGCTGCTCCTTACCAACGACGGCCAACTCGCGCTGAAACTCAGCAAAGCCGGCGAGCACATGCCGAAAACCTACCACGTCAAAATCAGCGGACGGCCCGACGAAAAATCCATCCAGCGCCTGCGGCAGGGAATTACCATCCCGCTCGAAGACGGCCGCCGTGTGAAAACCTCGCCCGCCAAAATCCGGCTCATCGGCGACGCGCCCAATCCCTGGTACGAAGTCACACTGATCGAAGGCCGCAATCGCCAAATCCGCCGCATGTTCCAGCAAATCGGCTTTCTCGTGGAAAAAATCAAGCGCGTCCAGTTCGGCCCGCTCAAACTGGACGTCCCGACCGGAAAATTCCGCCCCCTCAGCGCCCGCGAAGTAGCCGAGCTTAAATCCACGCCCTAAGGCTGCCGCCCGGCCGGGTGGCAGTTCCGCGACGCAGTTTTGCGCGCGATCCCGGGTAAATCCGCTCGGGGCGGAACCTCGGCCCACTTCGTACCAAGATTATGTTACCTAGCAGATTATGTAAACAACACTTCCAATCAGAATTGGTGCGGGTTTTCGCTGCTTCTGGTGGTGGACGCGTTTATTTTGCCCGGCGGGAATTTCGGTCCTCGCGCGGTCTGGTTTAGAATCGCTTCGCTACTTTTGCATTTGTTTTTGACCTGGAGACCACGTTGAAAATCATGGCGCGCTTGCTCTGCCCTCTCATCGTTTTCGCTGCCCTTGCTGCGCACGCCGCCACTCCCGACTGGACCGCTCTCGGCAATGCCTGGTGGGCCCACATCCAATTTCTCGCAGACGACAAACTGGAAGGCCGCGGCACCGGCACCGAGGCTTTCGCCAAGGCCGCCGCGTACGTGACGGATCAATTCGAGAAAGCAGGTCTCAGACCCGCGGGAGAACGCGGCGGCTATTCGCAAAGCGTGGAGTTCAATGTCCTTCAACTGGACGAAGCGAACTCTTCGCTGGCCATCACCCAGGACAACAAGCCTGTCCCTTTCCAATTTGGCGAAGATGG